>OJLB01000095.1_pt1 | contig 61668 bp, 45 predicted proteins | sample 1596861 | NCBI WGS metagenome assembly OJLB01 (sample SAMEA3904681, study PRJEB24821) | metagenome | biome: Builtin; feature: hospital; material: surface | place: USA | collected 2013-06-06
GTCGTCGGCAGCGTCAGATGTGTATAAGAGACAGGTACAAGGACCTCCGTGATGACTGATGTTTTGTCCTCCCCACGCGGGTAGCTCGATCATCAAGTGTTCCTTTTTAGCCCTATCCCAGTACACTTGACATCCAGCAGGCAACCGGTTCGCGTACCGGCCAATAATGGGTCCATAAAACCGGCGTCCCAGCGTTCTGTGTTCATCTGCATTCTCTGGTCCCGCTACAATATCATGGACATGTTCGCCAACGCGTACCTCAATGCGATGGATCGTAAGCCCATACGGCAGGATCTCAAGTCTCACGCGACCGTCACGCGTGCCCAACCACATGGATCCCAGCCGAGTGCTCGGGCGCTTTCGACCTAGTGACACGCCTCTCCACTCTTGCCGGTTTGAAAGACTTGGGATCAATGTCCCCAACCGCAACGTTCAAAATGACGCGTTCGTTAACAGAGATCTGAGTGAAGATGCACGTGACACATACATACATAATGCATGCATGCATGTGGATATGTGCACAGAGTTCGCGGTTAGGATATGATTTTTGCATGACACGCCAGATTCGTCTAGCGCACGGATTTCGTTTCTGGACCACCAAGACTCGCTTGGCCGCGCGAAACTGTCTTTTCGCCCCATCTTTGTTTGTGATGGCGCAGGACACTAGACAGCCACGCCATAGGAATGCATTCGCATCCCGCAAGGCTAAGCAGGCACCGAAAGTGAATGAGCCTGAGAAAACGAGCGTGTCGTCGCTTTATGGCTTATCTCCAGCGATGGTAAATACCGCCATTACTGTTGGCCTTTGTGCTACCGCCTTTTACGTGCGTGCCTATCAGATTGAATTGCCAAATGAGGTGGTGTTTGATGAAGTGCACTTCGGAAAGTTTGCTGCCTACTACGTGACCGGAAGATACTTTTTTGATGTGCATCCACCGCTAGCGAAAATGATGATCGCAGCCGTTGCGTGGCTCGCTGGGTTCGACGGCAAGTTTGAATTTGACAACATTGGTGATTCATACATTGAAAACAACGTACCGTACAAACCAATTCGGCTGTTCATTGCTGCTGTGGGCTCGCTGCATGTGCCGCTCGTGTTCCAGATCTTGCGTGAGACTGGCACATCGACTACCATGGCACTCATCGCAGCACTAGCCATCTTGTTTGACAATGCTCAGGTGTTACAATCGCGACTAATCCTGCTGGATGCGCCTCTTGTCCTGTTTGTCCTGTGCAGCTTGTATTCGTATGTCAAGTTCTACGCGCAGCGCTACCGCCCGTTCCAACCTGCTTGGTGGGCGTGGCTGACTGCAACGGGCGTGAGCTTGGCATTGACAATCTCGTGCAAAATGGTCGGCTTGCTGACGTTTTTTACGATTGGCGGTGCTGTGCTATTTGATCTTTGGAATTTGTTGGACGTCCGCCGTGGTCTTTCTATGCGTGTGTTTGCAAAGCACTTTTGTGCGCGAGCTACGTGCCTCATTGTGGTCCCGTTTTTGATCTATTTAAGTTTCTTCTACATCCATTTCTCCGTACTCACACAAACTGGCTCGGGCGATGATTTTATGAGTCTAGAGTTCCAACAGACACTCAATGGCAATGAATACTTGGAAACACCCATCAGCATCCACGCATACGACTCTATCACTCTTCGACACGTGGGCACGAACGCATATCTCCATTCTCATCCGAGCAGGTACCCGCTGGAATATGAGGACGGTCGGATCTCTTCTGAAGGCCAGCAAGTCACTGCCTATGAGCACCAGGATGACAACAATCTTTGGAGGATCGAGCCCATCGAGCCAGTCGACAACGAAGATGGCTCATTCAATGAGACGCGCCGGATGATTCATCACAACCAGTTAATCCGACTCTTGCATCTTGGAACGAACACATATCTTATGACGCATGACGTGGCATCTCCCCTAATGATGACGAACATGGAGTTTACAACAGTCTCCGGCGACAACGAGCAAGAATACGCCAACACTTTGTTTAAGGTCATGGTCGAAGGTGCTACAACTGATGACATTGCTTGGGATAGTCGCCGTACATCAGTCCGCCTCGTACACAATGACACAGGTGTTGTCATGTGGACTCGCGCGGACGGCCGTCTTCCTGACTGGGGGTATGGACAGCTTGAAGTAAATGGCGACAAGAACCAAAGAGAAAAGACGGCTATCTGGACCGCCATGGACGTTAGACCGGACCCTGGGTCGCCGTTGTTCGAGAGCCGCTCGAACATTCCACAAGAACCTCTTGCTCCTATTCCGCGAAGCTTCCTTCAAAAGTACACTGAATTACAGGGCCTCATGCTATCACACAACAATCAACTCACAAGCAGTCACCCATACGATAGCCGGCCACAGTCGTGGCCCGTTGTGTACGATGGCGTTGCATATTGGTCGAAGGACGAGACGCAGGAACAAATCGGCTTTTTCGGCAATGTCGTCAGTTGGTGGTGTGCATCATTTGCTGTTCTTGCTTTCGTTTCCATCTTTTTCATTGACTTGCTTTGCCGCCGCCGTGGCTTGTATTACTTGTCGACGGCCGAGCGATGTCGTTACTTGCACACAACAGGTTTCTTTGTGTACGCATGGGCATGTCATTATGTACCATTCTTTCTTATGCATCGACAACTTTTCATTCACCACTATCTTCCTGCGCATGCATGCTCAGTGCTTGTCTTTGCAGGCATGCTGGACTTTGTCACGAGCCGCTCCATCGACCTACCGATTACTCCTACGGGACCGGAGCCCCCAGCGGAGCGACGTCGCCCGGTGATGAGGCGACGTCAGGGCCGTTTGGCCCAGGGCTTTGCGTTTGTCTTCGTTCTTTCCCTGGTGGCCATGTTCCAATTCCTCTCGCCCTTCACATATGGAAATGTCGGTTTGAGTGAAGCGGAAGTCCGCGCCCGACAAATTCTGCCTTCCTGGCGGCTCCAGTTTCTTAAAAACTAATGATTTATGATCGTGCTAGTCGCTTATGTAGAGCTTGCACTAATGATATACATGCATATCCATGACGCTGGGCCTCGGTAAAAGACGAAGCTTCGCGCACGTGTGTTTCGAGATGCGCATCCGCTTCAGTAACAGCATCGACCAATGCGGCACGAGCCGTTGGCCCAAGATTCGCCACATCATTGTTGTCCAACGAATCGAGAGCTTGGGCCGCTAAACGACGCACTTTGAAAGTGGAATCGTGTCGCAAAGCGAGTGCTAAGTGCTCAACACACACATCGAGCACTTTCCGTACAATGTCTTCACTGTTGGACATCGCTTTGTCCTGTTTTGGACAGTACTTTCGCCGCTCCATCGCACGTGATACACATGTGGCGGCATTCCAGCGCAGTTTCGGCGTGCGGCTCCTTGTCAAGACACCACATGCTCTGTGAGTGGCACATTCATAAGCTGTGTCGGGAGCCAGCGGCAACATGGAGCCAAGGCCACGGACGGCATGCACAGCTACGCGATCGTCGTCATGACCAAGCGCGTCATATAAGGCTTTAAACACAGACTCTTCGAACGCTTGTATACCCGCACACCCATTTGCCCATGTCCAGGCCGCACGATTACGCACCAATAGATCTGCATCATCCAAGAGTCCTGCAGTCTCCCAAAACCATGTCAAACACTCATCATATCGTAACATCGTGACACTGTTTGGCTCATTTGCCCATAGCACGCCCAGCGCACGCACAGATGCGGCACGAATTGTAGGCACTGAATCTTGAAGCAGAGGCTCTAACATACGAATACATGTTTTCAAGGCTTTTGGGCATTTTCCGGTAGAGATCATGCATATGTGCGCATAGTCAGGCCACAATTGGCAAAAAGCTTCTCTAGCTTTTATTGCTGCTTCTCTCCGAAGTTGCGAGACAAAATACTCGCATGTCTTACCGTGCAGCTCCCGAAATCTCGAGTCTCTTGCTGCCAGACGGAGAAGGACTTGTAGCATTTCAGCCGCACTAACGCATCGTTGATTCAACGCAAGATCGCGCCGAAGCGCGTCCAGAACAAGCCCATCAGGTGCACAAACGTGCTGATCAACATACGCTGTTGCCACATGCCATGCGTTCGAGACCAACTCAACGTCAGCATCTCTGCTGTCTTTGTTGCTTGGGGTATCATGGATCAAATGAAGCAATTGCGTGGCCGCGTCACTTGGAGGTTTGGGCCAATACAAGAGGATCGCATATGAACACACGACCGTCATCGGATCGCTCGCACCGCACCAGCGTTCCACAGGCGCACGAAGCACATTTGCATGGGCTTCATGCAGCGGCGAATTTTGGGTATATTTGACGAATGCAAGGATAGATTGCAACACAGGAAGTGCTGGCGTAGTGGGGCAATTCAGCGTCTTTGCCAGAGCAGCTCTTGTCTCTATCAGATACGTCCCCCATCGTTCAGAATGGGACGTGAAAGCTGACGGCCGTGTTCTGGAGAGTCAGCTCTTGTAAAAAAAAAAAAAAGCAAGAAACATACATGGGATCACGCGCCATCGACCAGGAGGCTGATGCATACTGGAAGAGAAGAGACAAGATCAAACATGCTTGAGCCGCATGTGGCCCAGGTACGAATGTGAGCACGCCCAACTGTCCATCACAAGGGAGAACAAGTGGCCACATATGCATGAACTCCTTCGCACAATGTTGCACCAGATCAGCAACACAAGAAAAGCATTCGTTCTGGTGTTCACCGTTTTGATACATGGCGGACACAACGACTTGCGCTAGATACGGTGCCGCGTCCTTGGAGATCGGTTTCGGCCATACAGAGAGAAGTCGGCGAACAGCGCGCAGGTCAGAAGCTTCTTGGTTCGCATACCATTCAGCCAGTACCCGCGCAAGTCCAGCGTACACATCCCTTTTCGCGCTCAATCGCTCACGCCACGAAGGCAGGACGAGTTCTAGTGCCGCGTACACAGCTGCATCGTCCTCCTTGGCACATGCTATATTCATAGCCAACATATAGTCACAGCCAACATTTTGCAATCTTCGCTTCTTTAAGCTAGGCAGGATCGCATGTACCTGGCCGATCGACATCGCGCCTGAAACTAGGACGATGTATGCATAGCGCACGGAAAGAGGGAATTTTCGTCACTCCCTGATACTACACGCTTACTTTCTCTATTTCCCCCTGTGCCTGACACACGCTTGTTGCATTTTTCCTTACGCTCCACCGCCACTCTCTATTCGTCTTCATGCTGTGGAGTAAAATCAAAACCAGGCTTGAACCTACCTACATGCACTCACCCAAGCCCACCCACTTGGGTGAGTTTTCACAAGTGAGCACGAGGTGGCGATGGAGCGGGTATGCTAGTTGACGCAGTGGATGCAAGGTCATCCGGACGAGCCACACCCAATTCTTCCGCAATATTGCGAGCAATGCCACGAGACGTGCCCAGGATGGTGAGCATGGGATTCACGCCTGATGCTTCCGGCAAGACAGACCCATCTGCGACCCAAAGACGCGAAGCGCCTCGCAAGCGACCGCGCGGATCACATGCAGATGTTGTCGGGTCAGCCCCCATGCGACAGGAACCCATCTGGTGAGCAGAGCCAAGTGTGCAACGAAGAGTTGAGAACCCAGCACGCTCGATCTGCTTTTGGAACTCGACGAACGATGGATGCATAACATCGCCCTGTGGTGGTAACGAGCCAAATGGATAGCTACCTGGCAGTAGCTTCTCTGGCACAGAGCTTGGCAGTTTGTTCTTTGGGCACTCATACAAAGGCACGTCAAACTGGGTGACTGCAATGGCCGAGGCACCTGCATTCATGTGGATTTCTGTCGCCCGTTTGACTCCCTCTAGCATGCTCTTTTGATCAAACTTGCTCAAATTGTAGTCCATAAGCGCCCGACCATACTTGTCTAGCTTTACGCGGCCGCCATCGCGATCACGAACAAGGACAATAGCCGTGTAGCTGTAGCGGTAGCGCGACGCGAGTTTCTTGTGCTGTGCACTGTTTTGGAAGGGAAGAATCGCACAGAATAGCGACGGCGCAGATGCCATCACTTCAATCTTCGCACCCCAACCGTGGGGATCTACGAGCTCTGCAGCATTTGATACAGTCGTTAAACTGCCTCCTTCCCACGGATATACGGGGATGTCGTAAAAGCCGTGCACGAAAGCGACTGGGTGCAGGTGCAAATGTTCGCCAATCTGCTTGTTTTTCTTGAGCTCTGGCGTCCGCAGCAGAATGGCAGGCGTGTTAACACTACCTGCCGATATCACGACACCTTGCTTGCCGTGGATGCGGACAGACTGATCTTTCACATGCCCCATTACACCGGTGGCTTTGCCGCCCTCCATCAACACACGTTCAACATCACAATGTGTCAAGAACTGTGCGCCGTGCTCGGCCGCATCTCTAAGATACGTCATCAAAGTGCCATGTTTGTGTCCAGACGGACAGCCAAATGTGCATTTGCCGCAGTAATGCGGCAAGTTACCGTTGTTCTGCGGCACAGCACTGACGGGCTGTCCAGCTCGGCGCGCCCCTAGCATTAGGAGCGTATTGGCTCTATTGTGCGTAATATTGTCAGTCGTGCCCATACGGTGTGCACATGCATCTAGGTCTTGCGTAAATAGAGCCGACTCAAAATACGGCATGCCATACTTTTTCGACCATGCTTGGCGCAAAAAGTAGCGAGGCGTCAGTGTCGCACCCCAGTTGATTGTTGAGCCACCACCGAACCCACTACCAGCCAGTACGCCAATACTCATTGTCGATGAGGGCACGAAACCCAAGCGCTCGAACATTTGGTCGAAGCCGAACGACTGTGTCAAAGGCATCTCTTCGGGTCGAACATACAGGCCCTTGTCGACGACGATCACTTTAAGGCCACGCTCTGCTAAGTAAGCTGCAACGACACCACCACCACAACCTGAGCCGACAACGACGACGTCCGTTTCCAAGTCTATGGGCTCAGACGTCGGTGACAAGGGCAAGTTGTCGTTGAGGAACTGGAAGTTGAAATGTGGAATCGCCGTTTGTTCCTCAAAGCCAGGGGGCGTTTTCCAGTCGTCGGTGGGCCCAGTCGGATAACCAATAGCTTCGGTCGCCTTCTCAAAGTGCCGGTAAAACACCATCATCGTCAGACCTATTAATCCGAACTGCCCAAGTCGCAGCACTTGGATCGGCGACGTCCTCCATGCTAGAAGGGTAGTGACAATGGCGTCTTGGTCCACGTCCCAGACAGGTCCCACACGTCCGATGAGAGCCAGACACCCAGCTCGTGTAGCCAACGATTTGAGCAACAAAGAAATCAAACTCCGGAGCATGAACGAAACTGTTTCGTGGACGTGCATGGCGATAAGATTCACTCCATTCGGTAGGTCGGAGAACGAAAGATCCGCATACTCATTCGCGCGGGCTTTGTCTTCGGCACTCAGATCAGATGGTAGTGTGTTGAGGAAGGACTCCTTCTCCTTCGGGGTCAGTGGAGAAATGATCGCATTGGCGATGGCCTCCAACGCTCGTTGCTGATCTTTGCTCCATAGCTCGTCAGCGTAGTTACGAGATTCGTCTATAACGAGATGGTGGTGATTCATCCTTGTCGATACCAAAAGAGACGATCGTCAACCCAAGGCATGCGTGCCCTGAGAGAAAGTGCCTGGTAAGACGCGACTGAGGAGGGGGAGGGCTATTTGTAGTTGCGCACGGCTCGGCATCTATAAACTTTCAGTTGAAATCGACATGTCTTTGGGGTTGCGCTCCACCCAAGGCCATGTGAAAAGTTCATCTCGCGCAGGCGCTCCAACCTCGGCTTCTCCACGCATTGAATGGGTTTCCCAGAAATTAAATGGTGAATGTTGGGGCTTTTGCCACACAATCACCGATCGCGTGAATCCTGACGCGTAAGCAATACCGGAACTGGGATTATTATTATTATCATGATTGCTCGGTTTCATCTGACGTACCATAGCCTGTTCCTTGGGCAATAGGGCCGAGGCACTCGAGCCCTAAAAGAGAGAAGATCCATCCGATATCATCCGGTCGGAGGCGCAGGCGTGCATGATTCCGGCGAAGGTCTCGTGACAGTGTGCGTGCTTGACTGTACGAACGCCACGGCTGCACCTCCAGTGCCACGATGCCACGCGTGCGCAAGTTGCTTGCAAGGCGAGCAAGGAGGCGAACGAGGCCTTCGTCTCCCTGGTTCAGATGAACCCACTTGTTCAGTGAGAAGCACAAAATCAAGTCGTACATGGAATTCTCGGTGACATTCGCACTGTCTGCAATGGCGCTGTGAGTGCGAACCCAGTCCGCCTCAATGAAAGATATGTTTGTGGGAAATGCAGGGCCAGGTTCGAGCGATGCTGATGGTGGCAAGGGAAGCTGGCCCATAAGCGAGCCAAAGCATCGGGGAAAGTAGTGCATCGCCTCGACCGAGGCTGCTGTTGAAGCCGGTTCCCGTTGGGACCAAGCACGGCGCAATGCAGAACGAGCCTGCCTCACGAGTTGCGAATCAATGTCAACTCCCTCAGCGTACGAGGGTGGCGGCTTCATGAGCTGGCACAGCTCCAGGAGTGGCTTGGCCGCATTGCATCCAACATCGAGTACTCGCTCCACAGGCCGTAAAAGGGATGCATGTGTGCCACACCACTCGACCAAAGCGATGATTCGTTCATCCACATCGTCTGCGCGCCCAGGTGCGGGATCGGTCGTGCCTGCTACACGTGCGCGACGCATGCCATAATAGCGCCGGAAGTTGCCATGCACCGGCACATTCATTCATAGATGCATCCACAACTAGCCTCTTAGCTTGCGAGACCGACGACGATGTGCGTACGTGAGTCCTTGCGAGCTGGGCTATTCCTGCAGAGTTGTCCTTCCACAAGAGATGCTCGACGCCCAAGTCCACGCGTTGGTTCAGCGCCTGGAACTACGAACACACATGAACTCCATCCGGATTACTAAGCATGACATAACATATCGAGAGGTCGATAAGAATTTTTCCACCTTCTTACGGCTCATTTCAATCTAGCAGGACCGCCGTTGGGCGACAAAGAGAGGCACCTTCTCACTTTGACTGGTGGTGCAGCGACGCTCCTCATACAGCCCGTATCTGTGTGAGTGGTGAGTGTACGTACACTTCAGTCTAGGCCCAGATGATACTGCTGGCACTGAGACTGCCTAGATCGACTAGATCTTGTGGCGCACGAGTCAGAGCTGTGGCTTTGAAAGCGACGAGTCATACGTCAAGCGCTCATCGAGCACCATTCTCTGCTAGTGTCGCACGTCATGAAGAAGTACATCAAGAAACGTTCACGAAGCTCAATACGCAGCCATTCACTAATCTTCCAACACCACTACCGATGGATGTGCGTGACAAACACGCATCGCTCCGTCGACGTGGTGTGAATGTGGCAAATGCTGACCAGGACAACCTGATCGGCACCTCGGCTGCAAGCGTGGAGCATGCGAATATCGACGAGCTGTACTTTCCGACTACGCGTAGTGTTGAGACGCTGGCCTTGTTCCAGGCGTGTCTATCCACTGGGCTGATCGCTCGTGCTCATAAACTTATGCAAGAAATGCGTGCCGAGGCGCACAGTCGCCTAAAAGAGGTGTATGAGGTGCAGCCGGAGCAAGGAACTGATTCTTCTGATCGCTTATCGCCTATTATACCGTTAAAGCTCTGGTCCTACAATGCAATGCTTCATGCCTACTTTGTCAAGGCAGCTGAGCCGGACGTCCATGACACCAAGGTTTGGGTTACGCATGCGTGGAACATGTGGGAAAGTATGATGCGCCCAGAAGCTTTGCGTCTGGATCCTCAGCCGGATGCATCTACGATCGCAACGATGGCTCTCGGCATCGCTCACTTGCAGTCTCTCTCACTGTACCCACGGGGCAAGCCGACCTTCGTCCAACTTCTGCAGGACACTCGGACACTCGGCGTATCACTAGATTCTGTCTTCTCCTCATCTGTGCGACAGGGCGGCATGCCTGCCGCTGAAAGCTCTTCGTCTTCTCTTCTGCATGGTGCACAGATGAATACGCACGCGCTTGTGGCGCAGTTCCGTTCCGCTGCGTCAGTGCTTGGCGATAAACAAGCGCAGAAAGAGCTTGATACGATTGAAGAAATCCTTCTTGCGAATGAAGCACGCTCGACTGAGCATGACACATCGTCGTCCTCTTCATCCCCTGCGGATCAACGCGAGCAGCAGCAGCAGCAGCACACACAAGTCGCGTCTGTGCGGCCCGTGCTGAAGAAGGACCAGGCCACGGACATGTTGCATAAGCCTTTCAATCTCCAAACGCTGCAGGAAAGTCTTGCGACTATGGAACAAGCTCGAAGACGCTCCTCTGACTTATATGAGCGCCAGCGATGGCTCGAGCACTCTGCTCTAGAAGCGGCGCGCAAGCGGCTGGAACATGACACTGAAAAGCTGCAGGAACTGGGGTTGGACTCGAGCAGGTTCCAGTCGAAGACGTTGCAAGCGTGGATGTGGGACTGGTACCAAAAGCTAGAAGTGGCGCTGCGCAAAGACATCGAGCGGCTGGGACGTCAGACGAGGCATGCTGTGGCCTCTTCTATGGATGCGCAGCTGTATCCATTTTTGTGCTTGTTACCAGCGTCGAAGATGGCCATGATCGTCATTCTTGAGATTATGCGCATGCAGGGCATCAGTGGTGTGGCTGATGGCATCAAGACGACCCGTGCGCTGATTACCGTCGGCAAAGCCATCGAGACAGAGTACAGTGCCGTCATGCTCAACAAGCACCCTGAAATCTTCGTCCAAGCGCGAGCAGCCCAGCAGATGCTCGGCAAACGCAGCTTGATTGACCTTGCCGCCCGACGTGATTTGAAGGCATGGCAGGAGCGATGCCGCGAAGAAAATATCGAGACCAATGTGCCGAAGTGGACACAAATCATTCGCGCGCGTGTGGGCAGTTTCCTTGTACAGCATCTGCTCGATGTTGCCACCGTGCACCGGAAGGCGTATGACCGCGACGGCGAGCTTTGGGAGGAAGACCAACCGGCATTTTATTCAGCATATGAATACATTCAGGGTAAAAAGCTTGGAGTCATCCGTCTGAATGAAGTCGTGTCGCAGCGTCTCGATAAGGAGTCTGTGCGTGAAACACTGCATCCACGGCACCTACCGATGCTTGTGCCGCCCCGTCCATGGCTTTCGCATGATTCCGGTGGCTACTACTCTATGAAGACGAGCGCTATGCGGTATAAGGACTCGGTCGAGCAGAGCTCGTACTTGCGTGCAGCCTCCGAGAACCATGGCTTGGAAGTTGTCCTGGCCGGACTCGATGTGCTCGGCAACACGGCGTGGAATGTGAACAAGGAGGTGTTTGATGTCGTCCTGCAAATCTGGAACTCGGGCGAGGCCCTTGGTGACCTACCGCCGGCCGAAATGACCGATCCAGAGCCTGAACGTCCACCGCCGGATGACATCAAAGCGAAAGGCATCTACCTGCAGCGGCTTCGCCAGTGGAATACCATCCGATCGTCGAACCACTCGCAGCGTTGTGATATTAATTACAAGCTGGAAATCGCGCGCAGCTTCCTGAATGAACGTTTCTACTTCCCGCACAACATGGACTTCCGTGGTCGAGCGTATCCAATTCCGCCACACTTGAACCACATCGGCAATGACCTGTGTCGTGGCTTGCTCAAGTTCGCCGAGGCCAAGCCACTGGGCGAGAAAGGGCTTCGCTGGCTGCGGATCCATCTCGCGAATGTGTGGGGCTATGACAAAGCGAGCTTCGCCGAACGTGAACAGTTTACCATTGATCATGAGGCGGACATCCGGGACTCGGCAACGAATGCATACCATGGCAAGCGATGGTGGCTGCAAGCTGACGACCCATGGCAATGTCTCGCGACATGTATTGAGCTCACGAAAGCGTGGGACTATCCGGATGGGCCAGAAGCTTTCCCATCCCAACTCCCTGTCCATCAAGATGGCACCTGCAACGGTTTACAGCACTACGCTGCACTGGGCGGCGACTTGCAGGGCGCGAAACAGGTGAATCTCCGCGGCGGCGATCGACCTGCTGATGTGTATACGGGCGTTGCTGAGCTTGTCATTGAGCAGCTGAACCGGCGCGCCGAAGAAGGTGATCCTACTGCACAATTGCTTCGGGGCAAAGTCACGCGCAAAGTCGTCAAGCAGACGGTCATGACGACTGTGTATGGCGTGACTTTCATCGGCGCTAAAAACCAGGTGATGCGCCAGTTGGTAGACCGTGGCGACACGCCAGCCGAAGAGGTTTGGACCGCAGCATCATACCTAGCCAAGGTCATTATGGACTGCATCGGTGATCTGTTTTCAGGTGCTAATATGATCCAGGACTGGCTCACCATCACCGCGCGCATGATTGCAAAGAGTATTCCGCCAGAGCGCGTTCCATATGCGCAAATGAAAGTCACACGCAAGGGATCTAAGGCTGATCCCGAAGCACATACGAAACGCCCATCTGTCACGTCCCGCGAGGGTCGTGAGCAAATGACGTCTGTCATTTGGACCAGTGCGCTCGGCTTGCCCGTGGTGCAGCCGTATAGACGGATCAAAAAGCACCAGATCACCACAGCCGTACAGTCTGTCTACATCCGTGACCCTAACCAAAACTTTGAGGTGAATACGTCCAAGCAAGCTTCTGCCTTCCCACCCAACTTTATTCACTCTCTCGATGCCACGCACATGTTCCTCACGGCGCTTGAGTGTCATTCTGCCGGCCTCGTGTTTGCTAGTGTGCATGACAGCTATTGGACGCACGCCTGCGATATTGATACCATGAGCGACATTATTCGCGACACTTTCGTGCGCTTGCACTCGCAGGACATTCTCGTCCGTCTACGCGACGAGTTTCTCCAGCGCTACAAGGGGTACAAGGTACCGGCATCATCACTAACAGGAAGCACCAGTGCGCGTATGCGTGCGAAGACGAAAATGATGATGGGATTGAGTGAAGATGACGACGGCGAGCTCGGTCTTACGAATGAACCTGGATCTATGCTTGACCATGACATCGACGGCGAGGCAGACGACGACACGGACGGTGATTCCTCTGTGGCTGACAAGCCTATTGACATTCCCTTGGCCCATCGTTCAATCAAGCCTGATGCTCATGGCTTTTACGAATTGGCCGACTTGCTTCCTCCCATTCCCAAAAAGGGCGATTTTGATGTGTCGGAAATCAAGCGTTCCCTGTACTTTTTCAGTTAAACGATCTGTTTTGGTCTATGAACGACGCTTGCGTGTACAGAGACACATGTGGAAGAGAAGAATGCCCATTATAAGTAGACTTGCGTAGAATCCTCCACACAGCCTTCTCCTCCACCCACTCCATTCGCTTGCCTGAGTTGTGCGCGTGGATCTCTCTTGTTTGGGGAAACATCGCCATCAGACACCAGCTGCTGGTTCCTAAAGAACTAGTTTTTCCACCTCGTAATATCTTGGCGGAAGCACGCTACAAAACCTCTCTACTATACAGAAAAAAAACGAGTACATGTCGGACTTGCCCCAAATTGAAGCGCCTCCCAGTGCGAAGAAAGCTGGCGAAATACCCAACGTGGATATCAATCGAGGCAACGCCATTCAGTTCGACCAATTGGGTCCTATAGTCGTATGTTGACATGGTCATTCCACCCACTTACTCAATGAACATCATACAGGTAAACTCAGATGGTGTAAGCATGCCTTTAATGCACTGACAAAGCTCGCATAGACCATGTCTCGCATTCCGAATTGGCACGAGATGACTGACGTGGAGAAAGAACGCACGGTCCGGATTCTTGCGAAGAGGAATCAACAGCGCACGGAAAGGCTCCGTGCTGAGAGCAATTTTTCATCTTAAAGAACTTGAAAAGAAAACAGATGCGTTTTTTCTATAGTGAGCTATAAGCTCATGAGTCCGTCATAATGTTTAGATAGCAATATTCTTCACCTTCAGGGGAACGTCAGCAGCGAGTGTTGTGGGAACTCACGATGCCAAACCAGAACGTTTGACACCAGAGGCATAATTCCTACTCTTTTGCAGTGGAGATATGCACATGAAGCTACATTTCATTTGAGCATAAATTGCCCACGGCGCCGACGACGAGCCCATATTCATCGTGGCACCTCGACCGACCTGTCTTGCGCGCATCACTATTCGTTATGCGAGCGTCGGCGTTCATCGAGACCCCAGAAATTAGGTATGCAGACGTATTCCATGTCAATATACTCACTCAAGGATGAAATGGTTTTACGATATGGTCGAAGCTGATTCACGAGCAAAGCGGAAACGAGCACGACACCCCAAGGTCGATGATGTATCGTCAACTTCACTACAAGCTTGGCAGGCACCTCCTAACTTGGAAGATATGTCATGCTCATGCTCATCGGCATCATCTTCGCGCTCATCTATGTGCTCTTCGCCACCTTCTATGCTATTCGCAGATGAAAAAGAACAAATTCGTTCCGCGAACCGAGCGTTTCAAGCCGACTGGGGTCTAGCAGAAACATCTTCGCTCTTACCTTTGCCTCTTGAGCGCCAGCCAATGCTTCTACCTGAAGATCCAAATTTCTTATCAGATACAGACGCATCACTTGGTGGTGAGTCGGATGACGACGCATTCACATCTCCGAGAAGCTCGACTCCAGTTGCAACGCGGCGTCTTCCTGCCCCAAAGCAACCAAGAAGTACACCTTCGCATCAGAGCAATGGTCCTAGTGGCTACTTGCTAAGATTTAGTCGTGGTCATCGCCTTTCAAGGTACGTCCCGTACTTCTGAAGAACAATCCATGTAACCATACAGACAAAGCTCGTTAGAACGACATTCACCAGCCCCTATTTCGACCCGCCGCAAAAAGACTTGATCTACCTATAAAGGAGTCAGCTCGTAATTCAGGGAAGAACGAAACTGTATTACCATCATGAGATAAGAAAAATCATTCATACATTCATACAATCATCATGGATTAGGCCATGTATATACGAAGTATTCCTACAAGCGTAATTACTGCTTCGCAGCAAGCAGGCGCTTCTCTGCCTCCTCGAAGTTGATCACGTTCCAAATGTTTTTGAAGTACGTGGCCTTGTCGTTCTTGTACTGGAGGTAGAATGCGTGCTCCCATGCGTCAATACCAATTAGTGGTGTGTGCGTCGTAAGAGGGTCTTGGTTCGCAGTAGTGACAATGTCGAGCCTGCCGTTCTGCGCATTGTAGCCGAGCCAACCCCAGCCACTGCCCTGAATGCCGGCCAAAGCTGCGTTGAACTTCTGCTTCATCTCATCCACACCACCAAAGTCGCGCTCAATAGCCGAACGCAGCTCACCACTATCGAGCTGACCACCACCCTGCGACGATGGCGCAAGGTTCTTCCAGAAGAGCGAGTGGTTGATATGACCACCACCGTTAAACGTCACCATACGCTGCAGAGCAATGGCTCCCTTGATATCGCCCTTGGCAAGAGTCTCGGACAATTGAGTCTCGAACGTGTTAAGTGCGTTCACGTATGTCTGGTGATGCTTAGCGTGGTGCACCTCCATGATTTGACCAGAGATGGCTGGCTCGAGAGCTCCGTAAGAGTATGGAAGCTCAGGGAGGGTGTGCTTGCTGCGCACACCCATCCGAGTAGCCATAGAAACAGCACGACGCGAGGCAAATCCAAACATAGTAGATCGTTGTCCAGAGAGCACTAACGCACGTCCGTCGTTCCCGCTACTTATATTTTTCCGTGGGTCCGTACATGAGACCATCGGTCCGTGCTTTCGAGCTGGTTGCCCACGTTTATGTGTCATGCTGACAAACCTACTGCAGCTATTTTCCGTGGGCGTCGCGAGTCACCCCTTCCTACCCTTTTTCTGGGCGTGAAGGGCCGCCAGTCTATTGGCTCAATCTTTTTGGCACATCGTCGTCTCTTTCTAAGCAGCATGTCGACATCATCAGTGGTGGCACTCGTCCACCCCGATGAACGTCTGGAGCGAGTGCTGTCAGATATCGAACTTGCATGTGTCCATCTTGGGTCCGTACATCATTCAGTACGTGCGAGCGCCACAACTCTGCTTCTGTCGCTGTCGCAGTCTATCTACGTCGTAGATGATGCATGCTTCGTTCTTGCTGCATCGTCCTCAGCGCACAATGATATGGCCCATTTCCACGTCTTGGGCGCATTAATTAACAGTGCATCACGCCTTCTTCCTGAAGATGGACGCATTCAAGCGCGCTATCTCATTGATGTGCGTGACTGGCTCCTTCAATGGGCACTTGTTCAAGCCCAGCAGACCGTGAGCTCCGGGAAAGCTTGGCCCAAGTACGTACAAGCTCGCTGTTTCCGTGCAATTGTGTTGCTTTCCATGCGCATAAGCTGTTCATCTCATGAAGATGCATCCTCTTTTTTTGCGCTCTCTGCGCGCATGACGGATTTGTTGGCGTCGGAGGATGACGCGGACCTTGCTGTCGGTCTTGGCCTGGCGCGTGCGTTGGCAGAAGAATTCCTCCACTATGGTCTTCGCCAGCACGACGTCGACACTGGAACAGACTCAAGCGCTGGCGCTGGTTTTTGTGCGGACGACTATATGTGGTGTGCAGCAGTTATGGAAGTTCAAATGGTCCCAGTCATTCTGCCCCCTCTTTTAAATGCACTGCATGCACTTACGAAACGTTGTGAGTCTGCCTACCCAATTCAAGATGACGTGCAATATTGCCGTACCTTGGGCTTATGGCAGGCTGCTGCCGAAAGCGCGAACACGTGGCTATCATGGAGGTGTGTGCCACTGGACCCTGTGCGAACTGATCCTTCGGTGACCACGTGGACTCCTGCTGAACTGTGGCGCATTGTTCATGAAAGCACGGCCCAACCTGTTGATGTCAGCAGCTCATCCTCTACGACGCGTAAAGTCTCAGCACATTTGGCGACTTTGCTTTTGCATCCTGAGATTCCGACATTGCTGGGCTATGTTGCACGCATCGCTGTGGTTGCAATGATGCGCACGTCGACCATGGTTGCCCCTGCTCTTTCTGCTCGCTCTCAAGACCTAAGCCACGTGTGTGCCAGCCACGCTAACGTTACTACCCGCGCCGTTCACGAAGCTATGCTCCATGTGGCATCATACCTGCCTTGGGATGTTCATACATCAACAACATGGCCAGCTCAGCGGGTTGCCCTCTTGGATGAACTGAATCAGGTCCTGCATGTGCTTGCGGCGCAGTTGAATACGTTGGATACTGAACGTGTGGCACTGCTTCAGCGTCTCACGCATGTGTACACCCAATTGATGTATGGGCAAAGCGGTCGCGTATTGATCCAGGGTGGTATCGTAGGGGCTAATGTCTTGCTGGACTCACTCGTACGTGTTACTAAAACATGTTTTCAGGTGGCTTTTGAACTCGTACCAAGAATGCGCGATGCCGAAGATCCGATAACGGCAACATCTGCGAGTGAGGCTGCAGTTGACGAGGTACTTTCACTTTGGCGTTCGCTTCTGATCACATTGCCTCCGCCAGATGCCGCGTACACGCATCCGTACGTACGAGATCATGTGGTGCTTCCATATCAAGCTGGCCGACTTCACGCTGCTATGCTCACTGTAGAGTCTGACTGGGATGACTTTGTCGCCGCTGAAAATACAAGCGACGCAGATCTCTATGACGAGCATTTAACATTGTATGCGGCACTCGCACGCACGTGTGTATACGAAGCGGTGCAGCAGCTTGTGGCATCTAAGCCTGCGATCTCTGACCGGGGGCATATATCGCCAGCTATATGGGAGCAATGGCACTGGCTTGCGTTAATGACAGGGCATCTCATTGCTGACGATAGTGCGAGTGAAGTGGCACTAGTACCAGATGGTATTCAGGCATCTTGTCCAGAAGCACAGGACCAGATCCATGCACTTTTTCAGGATTTCATGTCTTTATTAGCTTACCTCGTTTCCAATGGACCAATTTCTTCTACGCCATGCAGTCCTCAAGCGCTAATTTCTACGCTATGGCTTACGGCTCGTTGGATACCCGTGTATCTACTGCGCGAGTCACCTAGCCGCATGGAGGCGCCATTTGCTGGTTCCATGGGCGAGCGTTTCCTGGATGAACTCGTTCCATGCTTGCGTACGGCTCTTGTTGCATGGAGATCCGACCCCGATGTGATCGTGGCTGTTTCTCTTGTCTGGGAGGCTCTTGCTCGATCGTCAGGTGCGATGCAAGTATGGTTAGCGAAAGAGCCAGTGTTTGCGCTAGTCAAAGATACGTTGGCAACGCTTGAATTGCTTCCGGATGCAGCACAGCCGTTTATACTACGCGCATTGGTACGCTGCGTCGATGCAACGCGTGATGGCCGTGCGCTAGCGGCTCAGGTACGCGGCATGTATTACCCATTGATCATGCACGCAGCGCAAGCTCGCTTTGATTCGGCGGCACATGCATCCCCGGTCTCATTATCATCTGCCTTATCATTGTGGCATGCACTGGTTGATGCAGCAGATCCAAGCACAAGTGGTGCTGTGCACATCCACATTCTTTCGCAACTTCCTGCCATGGTGACGTCTGTCGAGCAGCATCTTGCAAATGCGGATGTGCAAGTATCAGCTGGACGTGCGACACTGGCTCTGTTGCGCGCATTGCCCGAGTTACAAAATGCATCGACTTTGCTAGCAGGATCAGCGCAACATGTTCTTGAACTGCTACGTGCCATGCTTACATCATTGACAGATCAACCACGCGTCTCAGGTCTTGACGCTACGTTTGAAGATCTCTTGGTCTTGTACTTGTCATTACTGGAAGAGCTTGTGCGAGCGTGCGCATCATCTGACGCGGCAGAAGCAAACGCCCCTCATGCTGATGACTTGCGCTCACTGTGTCTTGGCGCTTTTGGGGCCGTCATGCCAATGTTGAAGCGAGATGTACTGACAATTCCAAGCGTTGCCGAGGCCTTTGCTCAGCTCGTGCACGTGCTGCTAATCATGGCGCGATCGGCGCTGTACTCATCAACACATGGTGCTTGTCCATTTCTGGAAGGAATGACTGCTTCTTTTGACGTGCTCGACATGGGCATGCATTCTATCTTGCCTCAAAACGTGCAGTCCAACACGGTCATGACTCTTATGAACCCCTTGCAAATGGTTCTTCGTGCCGCCGTTTACACTGTTGGCACTGCTGACTCATTTACCGAGAGCATTGCTAGTGGTATCGCGCAGGGCATTGGCTATGTATCCGAGATACTGCCATGCCTACAGTCCGGCGCGAGTGTACTAGTTGTGCAACAAGTGTGGGACGATGTCATTGCCGACTTGTGCACGTTGCTATTCTTACGGGTGATGCAGCCGGCTATGCTAACGCCCCTTGTCCTCGCACTACGCCGAATCGTGCTTAGTCGTATTGACGCCGCGGCATTGGGTGGTCAAGACACGCTAGTCGCGACTCTGTCACAACGATGTGCGTTCGCTCAAGTATCGGGAGTATTGACAGAGGACATGCTGGCTCATGTGCGCCAGGCGTATGCTTCGACCGTGGAGCAAACACTGCAGCGAATTTTCGCAAGTCGAGCGCCGCCACCTGTTTCTGCGCCATCCCCAGTCTTAGCCGCTCGTGCCAACATCAAGGCAGAAAGAGCGGCAGAAGTTGCATTTAATCGGGCTATGCGTCCATTTGTCCTACAAGCGCGTGGGACCCTTCTTCTACATTAGCAAAAGCATTATAAAAAAAAAAAAAAACACCTAGGTATCTGATGGTGGCGAGAGTGAAGGGGATGACGGTTTTTTGGTGGTTGATGAGGAGGGTGAGCCAAGATCTATTGACGCATCAACGCTTGTATCAGGCTGCGTAGATAGATCGGCACTGGTATCGGCACTCATATGTGCTTTGCTTTTGTGACGAAGAAGCTTTTTAATATATTCATGCGCAAATATCTTCATTTTTTTACGTTTATCTTCACTGAGTTCTCTCAAACCCGGTTGGCCCTCAGGCAAACGCGGTGGCCATGTCTTGGGGTTGCGCTTCTCTTTGTCACACAGCACTTGTGTTAACTGGAGAAGTAGGGTTAATGGACTTATTGATTTGGTACTCACCTCTTTGGCATGCCGTTTAAATCGCTCGCGATCCAGCTGGTCCCGGACCTTGGACATTTGCTTGATGACTAGCGCACCAACAAGCTTGCGTAGGTGCCGCTCGAGCGTCTCTATATCAGTGTCTTCATGGGCTGACGCTGGACGTGCTCGCTTGTCCTTATGGACAATGTGTGACTCTGAGGAAGACGGGCTTGTACGCTTGGACGCCGATGTACTTGCCATATCTTGTCCACCACGCATCTCATCATGTTGCTTTGCCCTTCTTTTCTTCTTTTCCCTTTCTTTCCTTTCCTTCTCTCTTTTCTGCTCTTCCAGCTCCAGTTCTTGCTGTTGCAACAGCCGCTTCTGTTGGGCCTCGCTGTCCTCATTCGCACGGCGGATGATGTCCTCAATGGATGGAAGAGAATTTTTATGCATCTGAGCTTCATCTTTCTTCCTCGGTTCTTCCTTCATACGCGAGCTACGTGGGACGTCAGGAGCGGTGGGTACATTCTTGTCGGCATCACGGTAAGCAAGCAAAGAGCGTCTGAGTTCTTCAGACACTGCCGAGCTTGTGGTATCGTCATGCGATGCCTGTGTAGAACTTGACGCTTGGGCACGTCGACGAGCCGCCCACGCCCCACCATCTTCATCCTCTTCCGTGCCGTCTTTCCGTGCGATGCGAAACGTGGTTGGGAGCTGCTCCCACTTGTGAACGAGATATTGTGCGAGCATGGCTACTTTCGACAGATGTCCCTCGAACTTCTTTTCCGATTCCGACTCTCGCTTGCAAGCTTCTAAGATCTGTTGCACCTGTAGACCCACGCCAGAGTCAACAACCTTGTCGCGAGCTAGGAGAGGCCATTTCTCCAAGCACTGGAGTGCAAGATGGACGAGCTCCCAGTCATCGACCCACTCGTCCAACACACCGGCCATCACAACGAATCCGTGCATTTTCACCAGCATCTTGTGCACAGAGATATCATCTGTCAGTCGCACACGTGTCAAGAGCATTTGGACCATCTTGCGATTTGCGGTTGCATCGCGCATGACCGTCATGACTCGTGCACATTCATCCTCAGCGATGGCGTGCAGCGTGGGAGAAAAGTCTTCGTCGAGAATTTTACTCCGTTTCCCCCTGGGTAGTGATGCACGCAGCTGAGCAACTTGATCAGCGATGCCGAGCGCCGTGATAAAGCGGTCATCCATCGTCACCACATCGGTCTGCGTTCGGCCGCCGAGCGTACCCACACAGTTCGGCTCGCCACAATAACAGGGCTGCGGATCGTTGCCATAACGATCGACATTATAATTGAACGTAAGCTCCTCGCCCGCGAGGATTTTCCGCTTAGCAAAGATACCCATCCGCACATGCCGTCCCACATGCCACTTGCTCACGTAGCAATTTGGACTGCAACTGTGGTTGATGAAGCGCGAGCGCCCACCACGCTTTGTTGCATCAATGTACTCGTCGCGTTGCAGCATCATAAAGTAAAAATGTTCAATGTGTTCGGTTTTGTATTGCGCCATGCGTCGCATAAACGTATCGTGATTAATTACCTCGCCGATGTACTCGTACACAAACTCGTCACGTCCCAGGTCCGTTTGTGCTCGCAGTCCATACCCTTTGTCGGGCGTCTTTACGATGTCTACTTTGGCATATGCATGTTGTTGGAACCGCTGGTTCGCACAATGCACGCCACATCGGCACACATCTCGCAAGCATTCAACTTGTGTGAGTCGATTAATGCATCCCGATTCGTCAGTACACGCCAACGCAGGTCCAAGTGCCATTGTACATTCGCAGGAAGGGTCATCCTGCCCACGTGTGCGTCCCATGCGCGACGTCTGGTATACACAGTCGTCGATCTCCTCGAATGTGGCCAAGGCCGCATCTTCTGCCTTGGGAAAATGCGTCACTAGTCTCGGGCCGTTCGTGCGCTTTTGTGGCGACGCTGACTGCTTCTCTGACTGCTCCGACGCTTTTATCGAGCTTCTTTCGCACGAACTTGCTCTATTCGATGCATCGTTGTCTTCTTGCTTCATCGTACGTCGCAGTCGCGCGCGCTTTCGAACCGACGTTCGCAGGCTCTTAGGCGTCGCCCACGCAAAGACTTTTCCAACACACACCCCCCTATCGAATTCGCCTGACCGCCTGAAGGCCCCGGCCAAAAACATGCTGACTAATATACTACAATTCCTCCACCGTTACGCGCTGACCACAACTCCGGCACTGCTGCTGGTTCGTGGGCATCGAGCTACGAAGCGGCTGCCAGTCATGCACATGCTCTGCGTCGCGACGTTGCTGCCATATATTATCACGAATAGTTCTCTTCCGAAGACGGTCTAGACTCTGCTGAAACTTTCGTGTGCGTTTTCGCGCCTTTTCGTCATTTCGCCGCTGATACTCGGCATCGAGGCCTTCAGCGGACTTCCATTTGGCATCGGAAAATGCATACGCTTCCACCTGACCACGAAGAAACAGCATCATGTTACTGTAGGTAGATTTGTGCGGATTCTTTTTTAACAGATGGGGAAGCAGCTCAGCATCAGCCAACTCGGCGTCTGTCAGTAAATAATCTTCCTTCACCTCCGTCTTCGTCAGCAGGCTGTACCGCTCAGCATGTTCGCGCTCACATGACCGACACACGCACACATTGAATACACGCAAAAAAGGCTCATACATGATATCAGATGAACCACATATCTCACACACTGGTCGAGTGGTTGGGTCAAGACTCACACCCGGCTCCATTTGATCGCGGAGGCGCTGTTTTTCTCGTTCTCGCTCTTTGCGCTGCTCCTCTAATGCTAAGATTGCATCCTTGCCATCGTGCTCTTCAACCAGAAATCCACCCTTGGAATTGTGTAGCCGTGTAAGATCGAACTCGATATAGTCACCGAGTGCCTTATCACGAGGTAGCGCTTGCGAACCTGGACCTGAACCCGGACCTGACAATGCAGGTGGCGTGTGGTGACTGCGTTGGGTTGAGGCGTCTCGGACTGACGACGGTCCTGCGTGATCGCGTTTTGTTGCCATGGTCCGAAGTCTTTTGCGAGCCAGCATTCGATTTGCTTGGACATGATCTGCTGATGCATCTTTGTCTGACATGCTAGCGACTATCACAGTCAACGTCGAGGCTCTGGTGCTTGTCCAACATGTTGCAGGAGACACATTTACCAATGATGTGGAGAACTCACCGAGGCCAGAGTGCGTCGTTCGTTCTTTGTTGGGTCACTTGAAAGCTCAAACTGTTGCTGGTGCGTGTGAGTCTGCGTGTGTGTAGTTCATCGAGCTAAGGACTGGAAGTGTTTCTGAAAGCTTCAATTACCATTAATGTCATGCACGATGTCTTTGGTCTTCAAACACAAGCCTATGCCTTGTTCTTTGCGAGACATGCATGGCAGACAGCGCAACGCTTCCCATTGCCTTGTCCAACAGATGAATCTTGGTCTTGGTGGGCCTCATGGACTCCGGATGAGCGTGCAGAATTCTTCCATGGACTCAGTATTCATTCAAGACATCGGCCTGATTTGATCGCGCGTGACATAAACATGACCTGCAGCGGCACGTGTACCGTCCTTGACGTTTGTGCGGCTATTCAACGTTTTGATCAACTTGTTCTACGAGTCAGGCGCCTTGAGCGCCGCATGTACAAATCACGGTCTCGCCGACGGAGGTATATGCTCGCGCGCATGCCCGCTGCACGGCAAGTTCCAGACGATGTGATTATTTGGGAGGAAACTCACGCTGAAAAGCTTGCCAAGACCACAGCCCGGACAGGCTCTTGCACGTCCAATTCTTCTATGCTGGACGAACCAGATCATGTTATTTCTATTGATAAGCAAATCAAGCACCTTGCTGAGTTTCTCTACAGAACTGCGGACTCAGACACCGAATGTCTTTTACAAGTCTTGCGCCGCCTGGTGAATGTACCACATCCTGTGATTGATACGGACACATCCGTTGACATGATGCCCAACTATCGCGCTTGGACACAAATGTATCCTGTTCCACCTATTTGTACAGGTCGCGATGTGCATGCGGTAATTCATTACTTACGTGTACATGAATATGTGCACATTGACAACCCGAACGAGTCCAACATGGAGCGTGTAACTGTTCATTGGCATCCAGAAAAATGCTTGGAGTCCAAGTTGCCTTTTCATCTTGCAGATATTGTCGACATTCGTGCATGGTCAAAGTTTACGCACCAAGGCGAAATGCACGTGTCCATGGATGCTCAAGAAGCGCTTATGCAGCAGCTATATGCGTTTCTTGTTCATGTCATGTACGAGATTGTAACTGTGGCAGAGCGTTCTCAAGTTCCTACCATGGTGGACGATCAACTAGTATGGACATGCATAGCCCGGCTTGGGCTTGTATCAGTAAATTTATCTCTGAACCCGGATCTCTTGGCATCAATGGCACGCATTCGAGCCGTGTCGGAGCCACCCGTTGCATGGGCTTCAATGTCGGATCCGTCACACAACGATGTACCAAGGGAAGATTGCCTATCGGATCAAAGTTTGTCTGAAGAGAACAGCTCTGAGGAGGAAATGCTGAATTCCATGAATGAAGACGATGACGAAGTATTGTCAGACGAGAGTTCAAGTGCGATCACAGATGATTCGTATATCGCCGATTCATTTATTGATGACGAGCCAGTGGTATCAGAGCTGGAAGGCACGATCGGTACTTTTGGCACGCTTGTCCCATTTGAATATGCCCCTGCTCTTGACGAGGAAATTCATTGCGAACCTTTGAGATCCCCGATTCAATCAGAGACGAATGGAGTCGATGTGGAAGAGGAAGGGGAAGAAGAGGAAGAAGATATAGAAGAGGATGAAACAGTATTGGATGGTCACGTCGATGTGCAAGATGAGCGAGACGCTCAACAATACGTGACACGTCTTAGACACGACTGGATAGAACAAGTGTCTACGAATGTATCAGATGGGGAATCAAAACGGCCATCAGAAGCATGACAATAAAAAATGTGACAAAGATCAGCTCGTCCGAAATCCAATGACCTGGGATCAAGTCACTTGGCAGTACAGTCAAGCGCACCGTTGAATCAGCACTAGCACTCACCAGCATACGTGAATTAGGTGAGAATACCATGCATGTAGGTGGGAAGCCATGAACATGGTTCATTTTCAGGAGCGCCTGCAACGTGCGAGCACGAAGCAACGTGACACACATGTCTGACGAGCCAACGGCCAAGAAGCGGCCATGTGGACTCACTACCATAGTTGTTGATGGCTTGTTCGAGATAGTGCAAGAGGATTTCCATGACCACGTATCAGCATCCCACATCGCCACATAGCTTGGTCGGATCTTGGATCCTTTTGTTCCGCGTGCATTGATTAGCGCGTAAAATGCATTTTTTGTGCCAACTTCTGTTGCAGTACCCCTTCCGTATTTGCCCATTCGGAACGTGGCACCTGTCCCCGACCCAACGACTGGCTTTTCAATCACCTGTAAAATGCGTGGTGCGAATGTGGGTGTTTCTCCTTCAATCGTCTGTGGAGTCGTAGAGAATATCACAATGCGTGAAAGCGTCGTGACGGCTAACTGCCGGCCATCATGGGAGAAATCTGTATCATAAATTTCCTCATTGAGTGAAATGACCCCAATGCTGGGGGAAAACACAGGAGCCATGCTTGGATATCTGTGCAGCTGTAGACGACCGTCCGTGCTCGCGACGGTGAATAATTTTCCATCCGGTGAAAATTGCGCTGTTTTCTACACTGTCAGTCATACATGCACAGAAGCATACCTGGTAATGCTCAGGATCTGTAATACCTAACGATGGAATGGCCGTGATCGGACTTAGCGAAATACTCGAAGACCTGGCATGTAAGCGCAAGATGCGAATAAAACTTACGCCTGTCCCATTTGAGCTTCAGCGCGTGCTGCTGGGTGTTCATGTACACTAAATTCAAATACACGCACATGAGGATTTTTTCCCTGCTTCATCTCGTCTGCAGGCGCATTGATCCCGCAAACCAAGTGCGATTGCAGCGTTTTGGAAGGGTTCACACTCAGACACATTGGCGCATCTTCATTGGAATTCAGCATGATTTCGCCACATGAATGCAATGAAGGGATTCCGTCTGGCAGCTGAATCTCGGTTGCTTTCTGAGGAAATAGTTAGTCCATACTTTTCATGGCTCTACATACAATAACATTCGGCACACCAGTGCGTCCAGCGCCACCTCCCCCGGCATACACAAAGTGCTTAGGATCGATAAAGTCGATCGCATAAACGGGCAATCCCGTCGATAGCGTTGCTTGAGCCATGGGCGACATGACGTGCAGAATGAAAGTCTGAACAACACTTTCCAGCGTAGCTGACCCACGTTTCTTACCACGCCACCAGATTTACGTGGACGTGCACGCGACCTGTCGACATGCTTTCAGATCAGCGAATCGGGGTCCGATTATGGCTCCACTCCACGTGATGCTGACAAGTTAGCCACTCAAGCTCACGTACTTTGGCGTGTGACCATGGCGCCACTTGAAGAACAAGAGGAGGACGGGCTTCCCAAGCGAGTGCTCACGCGGGCACAATTAGCCGAACGCATCGCACAAGGGGAGGTGCTGGTAGTGCACCGACGCCTGGTGTACAAGTTGGACAACTGGATCCACCGGCATCCTGGCGGCGACGTTGCAATCCTACACTTCGTTGGACGAGATGCCAAGGATGAAATCGAGGTGTACCACTCGGACGAAACCATCGCTATGATGCGCCGTTTCGCTATTGCACGACTTGCAGATGAAGATGCGACTGATCTCAAAGCAGGACGCTTGTTCCGCCCGCTGATGCCGCCAATTCAACTGGGTTACCGCAACGGTGTACTTGAGCATCCACACGCCCAGCTTGCCATGTGGGATGCGTACAAGGTTGCGAACCATAATGACCATGTTAAAACAGAGCGAATCAAACATTTCCCACTGCCGGTAGACATGCTAGAGCCACCGCCGACCGAGATTTCATTAGGACGTGAAGCCAAAATTTCAGCAGCATTCGAGGACTTGCATCAGCAACTAAAAGACGCCGATATGTACAAGCTACGTCCTTGGAATTACGTGCGTGAGTGCATTCGATATGTCCTCTTTGCTTACGGTGCCTATGCGTTTTTCCAATGGGCACAAAACATGCCCACGTCTGGTGCCCTCCGAACACTTACGTATATGGCATCGGCCGCATCACTTGGTGCTCTGTGGCACCAGGTTGCCTTTACTGCGCATGATGCTGGTCATACAGGTATCACGCATATCTATTGGCTGGATAGGCTTATTGGTGTGTTGGTTGCATCTTTTGTTGGTGGCTTGTCACTATTATGGTGGTGCGATAACCATGATGTGCATCATCTAGTGACAAATCATCCAGAGCACGATCCAGACATTCAACATATGCCTATTTTTGCCATAAGCCCTCGATTTCTCCCGTCCAAATCCAAGCCGGAGAAACATGAGCCCATGGGTCTGTGGTCCTCATACTATCGACGTGTTATGCCGTTTGATGCGGCTGCGCGCTTCTTGCTGCGACATCAACACAAGCTGTACTTTGTAATCATGTCTGTCGCGCGCTTCAACCTATATGCCCTATCGTACTCATTTCTTTTCCTTCGCGCGCGCCGGGATAAATGGTTTTACATCGAGTCGATTGGTTTGTCAGTGTTTTGGTATTGGTTCACGGTGCACGTTTTGGCAAACCTCCCGACCTGGCCACTCCGTATCGGATACCTGCTTTTGTCTCATATTGTCACGAGCCCCTTGCATGTCCAGATTGTTCTCTCACACTTTGCACAAGACACTCGCGACTTGGGTCCCCAAGAATGTTTCGCATCTCGCCAGATTCGCACGACTATGGACGTCGCGTGTCCAACATATCTGGACTTTTTCCATGGTGGTCTGCACATGCAAGTAGCGCACCACCTTTTCCCTCGCCTTCCCAGGCACAATTTGCGTGAGGCGCGCGACAAATTCGTCGAGCCATTCTGCAATTCACAAGGTCTCACGTACGAAGAAATGAGGTTCGTGCCCGGAAACAACAAGGTTGTAGCGCGTCTTCAAGAAATTGCGTACCAAGTGCATGTTTTGTGTTGTGTCGCTCAAGCACAAGCACAAGGCACTTTATGATCCTGGTTAACAAGCTTGAAGATAGCAGTCGGTCGAATGCAGTTCAGTTCGCACGCCCCGCAAGACTGCCTCACTCAACAGTTGCTCGTTCATCGCAGCCAAGACTGTCTTGCACCAAGTCCAGTACACAGGATCTCGCACACTCTCAGCGTATGCACGAATGGACGACAACAATGCCGACACACATTGAATCACAAAGCCCAACGATGTACCGGATGACTGCATTTGATGTAGTACACATTGAATCATACTAAGTCGTTGTGTAGAAAACTCCGCCTTCACAACGTAAGGGTCAGTCGAACGCGAAAGGTATACATTAACGCCCGCAAATAAGTCACAGGCATGATGAACAAGGAGGTGTGTGAGTACGTGTTGCTGTGTCACTCGGTATGCAGCTATGCATTGAAACCATATCGCGATGCATTCAGATGCATTTCGTTCGACTGCCGATGGTTCATGCTGTGCCATACACACGACGAACTGTACAGCGACATCCCTCTTGCGTACAGAATCACTCAATCGCTTCCACGACTCTTGACCAAGTGTAAGATAGCCGCTCCAGTCACGTCGGCGATGATATACAAGCACGTATGCACATGCTGCCCATACACTCACCAATGATGTTAAACATGCGTCATCCTCAGCATGTGCTATAAGTCGCTCCAGAGGCATCGCCTCAGAATGTGGCAGCCAGTGAGACGGTCGCGACACGTGCGGACTATTTGATGTGCCACGTGAGAGCCAGTGAAACAATGCAGGAGACAAATGTGTCTGTAGCTGATCGGCCAATTGGGTATCCAAGGGCGGCTGCGGTGTCTCCTCTCCGAGAAGGGCCCCCAGGCCTGGGTCGGTGAGCCAAGCAGCATCATCGGCAAATTCATCATCATCATCAGTGTCAATTGAAACGGGCTGCAATTGGCGCGCGCGTGCTTCGAGATACACGCGAATCAAATTCAAAACTTCGTTGGCGACCTCCATGGGTAATTCGCCCGATTCGATTAGCTCATGCGTCCACGCTGGATGCAGAAGTCCTAAGGGCGGATACGCGTGAGATACCCCACCACTATGCATTGTTGCGTGTGTGATAAGATGCTGGACAGACCTGAGCAACACGGCCATCATTCGTGTCGTCTCCCGTGCTGCTTGTTTTGCTCGACGAGCACCAAAAGGCTCGTCCTCGGAAACATCCCGAATAGACATGGGAGATCTTAGAGCGTGAAAAACATCAACGAGCCATGCCACGATAGGCGAGATATCGAGTCGATGGTGTCGAAATAGGACTCCTGCATAGACAACAGCACGAATACATGCAATTTGACTAGATCGATCAGCGCGTGCAAATGGCAAGAAGGAGCGAATCTGCCTTAGGCGCTGTACAGCTGATTGGGGCTCGAAGTACAAGAAAAGCATGACCAAGGAATAATGATTGAACAGCATCGCGAATTCAAACGACGTCGGAGGCTGTGTGCAAGAAAATGCCATGACACGCACCGGGGTCATCCGAGAAAACAAGCGAGCCAAGCGACGCTGCGCATCTGGGCCGACTTGAAGTGCAGAACTTGCTTGTCCCAAAAGCTGAAGAAACTTGTGATATGCCGTTCCGGTGGGCTCAGAATACAAGAGTCCCATGTCGAAGCGCCGCAAAAAGGGAGCAAAGTCGTGGTCTACCTCACTGGGAAGGTCAGCGAGTCGATGTGCGTTGAAAATGTCGAAGAAGTGCGTTAACAAATGATCCGCATGTTCCAATGACCAGTGCCAGCGCGAATGCAACAAGAAGCACCGGTGAATAAGAAGATGAATGTATGCGTCGCGGCGCTGCAAAAGTGCTCGGGGAGCCGCCTGTTCGACCTGCTCATTGAAGCGTAATTTCATCCGCATCATGAGCCGCTGGATGCCAAGCCAGTGTGCCTGAAGATCGCTCTTGTAGCCCGCCATGCCCGTGGACGCGTGAAAATGAGACAGAGCACATACCGCAAAGATCGTGTACCATATACGTTCACAATCAACGAGCAGCGAAGATGGCGACATGCCGAGCCATTCGTTGAGAGCAGCTTCCAATACGTCCCAAAATGCTTGGGCATCAATTGCCTGCAGTACATGTATTACACACACCCACATTTCAGCCGCTGTATCACGCACATGCTCTACGCTAATGTACGACTCGACAACGCGACTAATGCCCATAGACAGAAGACGAAGAACAAGTGGATATGCAGCTTCCATGATAGAGACCTCAGTGACGCTTGTGCATTCAACGTGCATCGCGCGCCAGAATAAGTCGACTCTGAACCACAGAATCCAAAGAACAACTTCTGGTGAGTGTGGTAGATGCAAGAGATCCTGAGCCCAGGCACATAGCGCATCACACGCCGCTTGCGCATTGAATGTAGCACCGGATACGGCGGTTACCACCGCTGGTACACAAGCAACATCTTCCTGAATCGCATGCACCCCAGCATGTATTGACGACCTTGTTGCTGCTTGCCATGAAAACCACGATCCTAAAAAATAGAATAAGTCCCTAGTCGATCGATGATGCTCGTCTAGATGATCTGTCAATGGAACAATAGCGCGAGCAATCTCATCAAAGCCCATGGAGACATCCAAGGCCTGCTCGTATCCGCGATAAGAAGTCGAGGACTGAATAGTTGCCGCAGAGGATACACGCAAAAGTGCATGTAAACGACCACGAGCGAGATCGGTGTCTGCTGCAAATCCCAATCCGACAGTTGGTGGAACGATGCCATAGTCCAACTGAATACGGCGTACACCATCCCATGTGAGAAGCTCTTGAAGCTCGTCGTGCCATTCTTGGGGCGCATTTTGCCATTCTGTTGGTATGTGAAGGGTTGATACGGGTAATGGGACTAAATGGTGGGATGCAGTTGCAACAGATGTTTTTGACAAAAACGCAGGTGCATAGGTGGAGCGAGGTACAGGTCTAGGCGCTGTCGAAGTGGATAGAGCTGGTGATGAATGCATTTCTTGAGCAACATTGCATACCGCCTGCGAATGAGGAACGTAGGGAAGTCGAGCATGGGAAGTAAGATCCCCACGGCGTGTGGGTAACCCATCAAAACGAGATTTCTGTTCAACAACATAAATGCCCGAGTCAGGGCGCCTTTGCTGGGAGGCAGAGGGAGCCACACGCGACTGCCCATGGCTCGCGGGCTCAACAGAACTTTGAATCCAAGCTGGTGTTGTTACGGGGATGGAATGAATCCGCTCGGTGCGACTAGAAAAGCCGCGATGCCTTATTGCAGAATTGCGTGCGTGTCTGCCATGACCCAACTCGCCAGAGGGTACACGTAGGCGTCTACGTCGACGCGTCTCTGTGCGAGATAGCATGCGGTCAATTGCATCACCTTCACGTACAGGAGAAGATGCCTGCTTGGAAATAGTCCACCACCGCAAATCAGACTCTCGAGGCCGGGGCTGCGGTGATGGACTATGGTCTTCAGTGGCTTCTTCGTCACTTAACTCGGCAGACACATCGCTAAGGAGCGGAATCGGCGGTGAGTCTCGGTGCGTGGTCCGAATACGCCGACGAGACTGACCAGGCTGGAGGTCACTCACGGGTGAGGAAGCATGGACATGATGTGGTCGTTCGGATGAGACGCCGGGATGGTCCACGTCACCATGACGCATAGCACGCAGGTCATCAATGCACGCACGTGCCATATGAGCCGGCATCATTCTCTTCAGCACGCGAAATCGACGTTCATAGTCGGTGCTATCCTCAGATGAAGTCGCAGGAGAATCAGATTCTTCTAGTGCAGCAGTGGATTGGGCAGGTAGAGTATCTGGACCAGACGACGGAGACTCGCTACCAGCCGGAGATATGTGCACAGATAAAGAGCGAGAGCTGGACGTGGATGGTGAGGTCGCGGCATTTGAATGGACAGGTGATACCAGTTGCATTCGTGATGCATGTGGTGTGAGTGCGTTATCTTCCACTTGTGTACGTCGCTCAGCTTGTGCTGTGTATTCTGGCGGAGAGGTCCATTCAGTCTGTGTTGTATCGTCAGCTTGATCATCAGGAACGACCCATGAGTCCGAATCACGTTCACGGAAACGTTTTCGGTGCAATCCAGGCTGAGACACTACGGCATCTTCCCAGTCATTTTCATAGAGTTCGCGTTGATAACGAAGTGCCTCAACCGTATAGGGATGGATCTGGGAAAGTTTCCGCCTGCGCAGATTTCTACGGTGCTGTACTGGCACAGAAATACGCGACGAATGCGACAAGTCAGAGACTGCGCGTACATTGCCGTTCGGGGGCTGAGGACGCCGCGGCCGCGTGCCAAGAATGGTCAAATGCCTCCGACTTCGGTATGTAAGAACAGGCTCACCAGCGTCAGCATCGCTTGTCCATCCTACGGCCTCCTCTTCATCCGAAGTCCCTACGATTCCAGCTCGTACACAAGGAGGTTCATCATCCCTTGCCATACACAGTAGCCATGGATCAAAGAGGCATGTGTCAAATAAGCCGTGGCTGAACTACAAGTCAGGAGCTTGGCCTATCCGTGCATAATGCAACGTAATTCACACGTGATTCGTGGGCGGATTCGGCTCGGTCTTACACTCACATGGACCACAATTATGGCATTAAATATCAACAAATACTTATGAACCTCAGCAAATGTACGACATATGAGAATGGTTCTCCTCAAGTGCGGAGCACAGACTGTAGCCACGTCACGGCCTGCGATGTACGTAGCGACTCACGTGAGGTATTCCGGCGTGGAATCGAATGGGATGATGTATATGTGGTTAAAGCAGGGGTCGAGGCACTTGAGACCATACCGTTGAAAGGAATATGCTGTTCCAAGGTCGGAAGACCGACTGTCTTCGTCTCAACTTGTACTCGAGGAAGCTCAGACTTATTCTCATCTGGCACACTCACAATGGACCATTTTCGCCTGCGTGGCTTGCTGGGCTTGGCGGCGGGGGCATTGGTGATAGGCGAAAGCACGGATTTGGGACGTGCGCGAAGATCGTTGACACTTTCAGCACGCGATAAAGGTGGTAGAGAAACAAAGGCCGATGCACAAGATGCTGATGGAGACGAAGGCACGAACGTAGACATAGACGTTGATTCAGGCAAAGCATGCAAAACTGGGCGCAAAGAAGCATTCGACCTCGTAGGTGATGTCAGCGGCGACGAAGACAGCACAGACGTATCCAGTAGGTCCGAGTTCGACGAAGAGAGTGAGCGAGACATTCGTGGCCTGGTGGGTGTGTGAGGCATGGATGAGCAAAAGTTGGACGTGTAGCAGGTGACACACACTCGCGCACGGACATTAGGTACCTTGGATGCAGTTCCGCGCAAAAGAAAAAGTCCGGAACAACAAGAAGCACAAAACACATTCCCACACAAACGGCAGTGGTGCTTGCGTCGCCAAATACTGAATGGCTCCGAACAGCGCTTGCACCGCTTCACGAGACTGTCAGGGACCCATACCGGTGCATGATAATCCTCAAGTGAGGGCAGGGTGGTTTGTGAGGACGTAAACAGCATGGACTTGGATTTGGGTCGTCTAGATTCAGTGCTCATCGAAACTTGCTCCGATTCTGACAAGTCACCATCAAAAATCGTACCGTCGCTGCTGAGAGAGGTGAAGGAGAGCGGTCGCTCAGAAAGTTCACTGCTCTTTCGAATGGATGGAAGACTCGTTTGAAATTCGCTTTGTGTGTCACGAATGGCAGAGACCCAACTGTCCTTAGCTGCTTTAGTTGATGCATACAGAGAAAAGCTACATTGCGGCGATAAAATCTCGAACTTGTGTCGCAACGAAGGAATAGGCCGACTTGATATAGAGGGCATAGTCCGGGAGCTTGACAGTGATTCTGGAGGCAACATTGGCCATTCATCGTAGCTTATAACTGTCATATCTGACAGGTACAGTTTGTTCGTTAAATGTAAAATTTCATTGGCGCCACCTAAACCATGGGTTGATCGGGAGGAACATCGATCAAACGATGAATCACTTGAATGATCATTGGAATGATTTTGGACAGAATGAAGCAATTTCGACGAAGAGAGTTGTGACTCATCTTCAAAGACCAAAGATGAAATGTCTGAATTAGCTGCAGCAATAATAAGGCAGTCCGAGAAGAGGTAGAACCGACGCGGTTGAATATCTTTCCGACGGGTTTTAAGCAGGGTTCCATACTTAATCAATCGACGACCCGGAATAACAAGTGGTTCATCAAGGCCAATTAATGTGCGCTGAAGTGTGATCGCTGCAAGCGTGAGTTCGTGTTGTCGAACATGTTCGTTGACAAACGTGGCAATATGGTCCACAACTGCATATGTTTCGCTTAGCCAAGGATGGTCTTTGTGCTCAAGAGGCGTATTTTGAAGAAGTGCATGGAGCAAAAGTCGGTAACGCGGTACTCGTTGCACGATACTTAGCAGCTGCGCTTCCAAACCCAGCAGCGTCCCACGTGAAGATGCGCCATCAAAGTTCTTGGTTGCCTCTCGTAGAAAAAAACGAAACCGTTCATTGGATCTTTGCTCATTCTCAATGCACTGCATCGAGTTGGAAAAGTTTTGCATAAATAGAGAATACATCTTCAGGAAAGGGGCGATAGGAACGAGCAAATCCCCAATGGCGTCATGCACAGGATCCCAATCCACTGTCGGCTCATCCTGGTATGTCTCGTTCGGTGGCTTGTGACTTGAAGAAACCATCCTCTCTTGAAGACGTGAGAGCAACTCTTTACTGAGCCGAAGAATGTCATGGAAGTTGGCAAATATACGGTTCACTGCGCTACGCGAAAGAATAGGTGCTGAATCTTGGAGTGAATCCAGCAGTGGGGTATAATAAAACTGGTGTTAATTTGAACCCACGTACCTTATCTACAAGAGCAAGAATGTTCACATAGGCCTTCTCCGTTTCGTAAAGTTCGATAGCAAGACACTTTCGCTTGACGAGCCGGCGATCAGAGAGAGTGTGTGCAGCTCCTCCTTTACCTCCTGATTCAATCTTCGTGCAAACAGGCTCCAAAGAACCATTGCATGGGTTTGACCATGCCAGGTTTCGCGCATTCTGATGCTCGCCCAGCGATAGACGGCGATCTGTGCTGGCTGTCATGAGGATCGAAGACCTTGGCCTTGTGGCGACAGTCCTGCTTCGATGCCTCTGCACCACAGATGCAGATGGCCAGCCTGCATTGGACATAGCACTCCAAGAGCTGTCCGTATACAAGGGTACAAAGTAGGGGAGAGGGCAAATTTAAGTTTTGTTGGATCCTTAAACACTATGTTGCAGCTGCGCGCCTTGACCCATTGTTGTTGTGTCCGCATGGACGCCCATTATTTTGAGTCTACGCGTTCGCGTTGGGCCAATCCAAGAACAAACACGTGACTCATGGATGGACTAAGCAACATGTAACTGATAGACATAACGCTACCTGTGTCAAGACAAGCTAAAGGGGTATCTCGATTAGTGTCTTTTAATAGACACAATCTGATCAAGAGGATTGAGGCAGAGTATCTTGTGCACCTGAATCTTGCTGAGATGTGGAACGACTGTCCTCATGTGTGATGGGTGACATGCCGGGCAAAGGTGGCATGGGGGGCATACCTGGCATCGGTGGCATACCTGGTACGGGGGGCATGCCTGGCATCGGTGGCATACCTGGCATCGGCGGCACACCTGGCATTGGGGGCATGCCTGGCATCGGTGGCATACTTGGCATCGGTGGCATACCTGGCATAGGTGGTATACCTGGCATACCTGGCATACCTGGCATAGGCGACATACCTGGCATTGATGGCATAGCAGTCCATCTAGGGTCTACCTCCTTAGAAAGCATACCAGACACTGATTGTTAGTTCAAGCAGAAACGTACTTAAAGCCATCATCAGCTCAGGCCCAGACGGTTCATACTGTATGGTTAGATACAAAGTGAATGGATATAAATGCAACGTGCCTTATACGTGTTCTTCCAGAGATACGACAAGCGTTCCCAGTGCTCAGAATTGGTAGGGTCAAATGAGGCCTGATCAAAGGCCCGTAAATCATTTTTCGCCTCAGTATCAGAGGAAGAGGCTGATGCTTCTGGTGAGGAGAAAGAATTGCGGTCATGAAAAGATCCACCTTGAGGAAAGGCTGCTTGCGACATCTCGGAGCGAAGCGAGGATGGAGCTGAGGTTGGTGTGTCTTTAGCAGATGGGGCCACTGGTGTCGTCAACGATCCTTGCTGTCTTTGCGAAACTTGACCGAGGAGTTCCAACACGTTGGCTGGGAGACCTGACGATGCGGGGGCGACTTGTCCTCTATCCTCAACGGGCTTGGACGACGCACCGCTAGGTGACGTGGTCTGATCGCGAATCTGTTGTAGAATTTTCGCATTAAACGTTCCGGCACGATCCCAAATATCAATCACTTTCCGAACTTTTTCACGCTGCTCTTCAGGTGTATGTTTCAAACTATCGATGCCAACCTGAGCTGCTGGGTCCTGCAATGCGTGTAGGAATGTGCTTGCATTCGTGGCCAATTCAGAGGACGGTATATTTGAAATAAACCCGACACCATGACGACGAACAATTTCTTGTGCGTGTCTGGCTACCGCATCAAATAAATATAATGAAATGAGCTTCGAGTTGGGTGGCGATCGCACATGTGCTTTGACCATCACTTTGCACAGTCCCTCTGCATTTGCCAAAGCTTGCGTGGCGCTCTCGGTCACTCGCGCCACTCTTGAGCCAGACAATTTGTTCGAAGAGATAGTCTCGTAAAGGAGAGCGGAAAATGACTCATGGGTTATTGATGAGATGCACACGTACCTCGATGTCAGTCATGCCCCCTCACACGATGGCACACAGACGATCGGATGGGCCATCCGATTTAAAAAATTGGTGGGGTCATCTCAACAGGGTGAACAAATTTATTTCGAGATATACCCACGGACATACACGTAAGCATCGTGTGAACACGTTGAATCTATTCCTCTGACGCTGCTCGGTGATCATGGTGTATATTAAGCGCTGGGGCGAGTTCAAGGCGCAATCATTAGACTTATGCAAAAGAAGACCATCAAAAGCACGCCTTGTATTAAAAGCGCGTCCAAAAACACAATTGCTGACTGTGAAGGTGACGGATTCCTCAATCTCGCTGAATTTTCGCTCGAAGTCGTCGATTATTCTGAATCGACTGGATGAATTTCAAAGAGACATGTTTGTGGTCATGTCTGGCATCACACCAACCAGCCCTAAGCAAGAGTCTTCCGGAGCACATGCTACTGAGATGCATGAGGAGACAACTACGAGCAAACCAACCACTCAAACAAGCCACGCCAAATCGGGCAAGAAGAAAAAGAACAAGAAAAAGTAACAATTTACAACGCACGGGTTCTTATAAATTCTTTGTATTTGTACTATAATGCACCGGCTTGGCTCAAGACTCCGTGCAAAAGGCCCTTTTTGTCCAAGTCCTGGAGTGAATCAAGGCCACCCTGTCATGTTAGTCGGACCATTCATGAGCAAGTGACGCACCAGTAGTTTGGAGCCTGCAATAACCTTGGGATAGGTACGATGACCAGTGAGGTCCCATAGCAGCGGTTGAATAGAATGGGCGTCGGCTTTTGTGGCTGTAAGTCCGAGTTGCGACGTACCTCTCAGATCGACTTCGTGCGTAATAAGACGAGCATTGTACGTCGCCAAGAGTTCTTTCGCACCCCTCGAATAAGGGCAATATGATTTGGAAAATACAGTCAGCGGAGTGTTTTGGAGATGTTTCCTACTCCACTGGACAGGGTGCTCCAGATATAATTGCGCGTCAGAAATGTCGCCATGATTCAAGCTTTTCAGTCGGGTTAGAAATTGCACATGAGCATCGTTTGGCAAAACACTATTACCAGATACCCAGTGCTGCCAATCTATCCATGTCGAATTGTCCACGCGAAACGAGGGATCCAACATTTCCCCCATCAGTACAATTAGCAAGTCTTCCTTCGACGGATAAGTTTCACCGCTGCGCCCATAATCAGACAGCTTAGCTTGATTAGGCACTGGTATTCCTGGTATAGCGCCTGGAATTTTTCGTATGATTCGCTCGACGTCGTTGTCAATTCTTGACATACTTGAGCGGTAAGATGGGTTTAGCCGCACAGAATGTGAGACGGCCCATAGGCATACGACAAGAAATAATGTGCAGACAATAATCATACTTCTTTTTCTCTTGAACCATGCAAAAGGAATCTTTACGATGGACTTGGACCCAGCATCAGACGCTGGGTTTTGACTTAACCCCAACTCAAGTCGCACACTATCCATGTTTCCTATGATGGTGGGGAAATCGAGTGGGGTGATGAGGCTGTAACGAAAGTGGAGATGTCGGCCGAAACACATTTTTTTTTCTTCGTTTTCGATCCAATTGCATTGTCCTCAAATTCTGCCACAAACACGCAATAAGCCCGCGACCTAAGACCATCGTTGTTCATCTGGGCCGAGGAGCATGAGGGTTGAGCACTGTTATTTCTGCTCGGCACCGTCATACCCGGGACGAGGCATCACATTCGTGCGGAATGATGCGAAAGTGTTCCGGTTTTGCAAATCCAAATGTCACAAGAACTTCAAAATGAAACGTAATCCACGCAAAGTGCGTTGGACCAAGGCATTCCGCAAGGCTGCTGGCAAGGAAATGACGGTGGACTCGACACTAGAGTTTGAAAAGAGACGCAACGTCCCTGTCCGATATGACCGTGAACTTGTGACTGCGACGCTGAATGCCATGCAGCGTATCCAAGAAATCAAAGCCCGCCGCGAGCGCGCCTTTTACCGCGCACGGATGGCCAAGGCTGCTGGTGGCAATGTCAAAGCGAAGGCCAAAGAAGTTGACCGTCTTGCTGTTCATCGTAATCAACATTTGCGCCGTGCAATCCAGGCTGATGCTGCCAAAGCCGAGCGCCAAAAAGTCAAAGTTGCAGCGCGTAAGAGTGCATTGGTGAGCGCTGGTGACGATGGAATGGCGATGGGTATGCAGACTGATGAGTAGTTCTTTTGTACAGTAGTCCAACACTATATATGGCCCCAAAGTTTGAATGTACGCGCCCATTCTCCGCTCGCGAGGCGATGACCATCTGAGCTCACGTCGACGCTCATCACTTTGCCCGAGTCGCCACTGAGTGCCTTGACAAGCTGCCAATCGTCGGCACTCCAAATCTTCACCAGGCCATCATAGCCGGCAGTGGCGAAGTACATCCCGGATCGGCGAAGCGCTCGGGTATCGTAGTCGGGCGCATGGTCTTCCACATCCATAGAAATGTCATCATCACATGTCCAGGGTAAGGGCTCCGGAGCTCGCTCATCAGCCGCTTGGAAGAAGCGCACATCTGCGACAGATGAGCGATGTGCTGGGATAGTGTAGATGCTGCTCAATGTGCGAAGATCCCATACGCGTGCGGTATCGTCGCCTGATGTCGACACTAATTGGTATCCATTCGGCGCAAATGCCATTCCAAGAATCTCCCTTGCGTGACCATCAAGTACCATGGCCGTGCGACCCGTGCGCACATCCCAGACTCGCCCAATCCCATCCAACCCGCCAGATCCAACCAAGGCGCCATCGCATTGAAAATCCACTGTATAAACTTCACGGCTGTGTCCCTCTTGAAGCATGAGCTCCTGAGCTCGTGCTACGTCCCATAGACGCCAAGTGCCGTCGAAAGATGCACTGGCAAGATAATCGCCCATAGGGTGGAAAGCTATGCGACAAACACGTGCTTCATGGCCACGAAGTACGCTCAAAGGCCGCTTCTCGTCGCCCAATGACCACGTACATATAGTTCCATCGCCGGCGCCAGTCGCCAAGTTGACAGACGAACGGTCTTGGTCAATCGTGGCTCGTGGGTGCCATGCCAATCCTGTCACACGATCCTCATGTGCTTGAGTTGTCGAGTCAGCCACTGCGTTCGATTTGAACCACGCCACGTACCGTGCAATGTGCCTAAGGGAGAGGCATTAGGCATCTCCCAAAGCGCTGCTTTTCCAGACCAACATCCGGTAGCAAGAATAGAGGAGTCAGGAGAAAACCGGACGATCGACACAGGCCGCTCGCCAGCCACCTGTGAGCCGAGGCTGGTATATGACTTCAATGGGTCAAGCACTGACTTGCGCAATGCGGCCATGTCGCCCAATGAGGACTGTGCTTCGAAATGTTGCTGAGAAAGCCGCCTTTTTGCACGCGAAAGGGAATACATGGCAATACGACGGCGTGCAAGAAGCAAAGCTGTCGAACCTTCAGTAAAAAACTCTTCATCCTCGTCGTCGTCATTCTCCTCTGGTGCGTCCGCTACCGGCGCGTGAGACAAATGAACGGCATTCTTTCCGTGTCGTGCGATAAGAACTCCCAAAAGACGCGCACGTCGATCTGCCTCGTGCTCACCAAAGAGGGTCACAGGCTCATCGTACCGTCGCAGAGTTTCGCGCACTTGTATATCAGATGTAGGCACAGGCACCTGTTGCGCGAGTTTGCGCTGTTCAAGCATCGCATTCGCCGCTGCATCACTTGCACTGTATACGCCAGGACCTTGTGAATCTGATTTTCCGTCATCAGTACGCCTGCACATCGCCAACTTACCTAGTTCATCCCACGCAACACTACGATCTGCCATCCCAATGCCAACACGAACGATGAAAGTGCCCCTTCGCGCCGTACGCGTCGCTTTGAATCACGTGATGAAAGGATGAGCGTGGCCAAGGCCAGCGAGCCAGCGAGTAAGGCACCCGATCGGTTGTAGAAGGGCCTGCTCACTAGGTGAATCCCACGCTTTTCGTGCTGGCAAGTGACAGACAAAGACGATGACGACTCCAGCGCATCCGAGCGCAGAGCAAGTGTTGGCGAGCATTGAACAGGCAGGCGGCGAAATTCAAGATTCCCGGACTCTCTCGCCTGTGCAAATGCTGCCGTTGAATGAGCAAGCGAGTCGTATTCTCCAGAGCTCGAGTGATGCACAAGATAAGGATGATCTCCAAGCTGAGGAAGCTGCTCATAAAGCTGCAGCTGCCTGGCAGATCGGACTGCAAGGTATTTTGCTTTCACTTCAAAGCAAGGAGATGATTAATTTCCGCAGCATAGATGCGCAACCCTTGTTTCTCACGCTGGATGGCCGTCAAACGATCCGTCTTGGATCGCCCGAGTATCGTCTATGGAGTGCCCTTCCCGAAACTGGGGAAGGGCGAAGTCAGCCAGATCTAGAGTCTATGCTGGGGAAAGATACGTTCAAGCTAGCCCAATCGCGTGCGTTTCGTAATAAGATTGTTCGGCGTCTGCCCGATGGAACGTTCGCCCGTGCGGAATCGACACTAGACCAACAGCTAGGGGACGAGACGCGATCCGAACTTGTAGAGCTTGCTAAGACAGGAAAGCTGCAAGGAGAGGGGGCAGATAAAAAGATCGCTGAGCTCAAGAAGCGAAAGATGGTCGGTCAACGAAAACTCTTGTACTTCTCAATGGCCAAGGGACCGCAATTTGCTCTTACGGTGCAGAAGCTTGAGACAGATCTAACTTCAGATATGCTAGCCTCTGGAGCATGGAAGAAAGCGGCGTTCAAAAAGTACAACTTCGACGCAGAAGGTGTTTTGCCTCCATCAGGTGCATTGCATCCATTACTGAAAGTGCGTGAAGAGTTCCGTCATATCTTTTTCGATATGGGATTCACAGAGATGCCAACGAATCGATTCGTGGACTCGAGCTTCTGGTGTTTTGATTCCATTTTCGTCCCCCAACAGCACCCAGCTCGTGATGTACAAGACACGTTCTTTGTCGCGGATCCTCCATCAGCCACGGAAGTGCCAGAAGACTACCTGAAACGTGTGATACAAGTGCATGAAAATGGGGCATATGGCTCTATTGGCTATAGGTATCCGTTCGACGTCAAAGTGACGGAGAAGCTCGTTTTGCGCACACACACGACAGCGGTATCCTCGGCCATGCTGTATTCGATCGCACATCAGCCGGGTGGGTTCAAGCCAGCGAAGCTGTTTTCTATTGACCGCGTGTTCCGAAACGAGGCAGTCGATGCAACGCACCTGGCCGAGTTTCATCAAGTGGAAGGTGTGGTTGCCGACTACGGTATCACCTTGGGTGATTTGATTGGATTCATGCAAGTGTTCTTTTCAAAGATGGGCGTCAAGAACCTTCGCTTCAAGCCTGCTTACAACCCATACACCGAGCCGAGTCTCGAGATCTTTTCTTTCCATGAAGGGCTGAAGAAATGGGTCGAAATCGGTAATAGCGGCATGTTCCGTCCAGAAATGCTACGACCCATGGGACTGCCAGAAGATGTGAATGTGCTCGGCTGGGGCTTGAGTCTCGAACGCCCGACAATGATTCGCTATGGTATCAAAGACATCCGTCACCTTGTGGGGCACAAGGTGCCTCTTGAAAGCGTCGAAAGAGCCCCTGCTGTGCGCTTCTAACTAGTGCGGTTGCTGTAGCCTAGCGTAGAACCAGGGGAAGTACAAAAATCTCGCATACACAGACCGAATATTCGCTGCCGCTTTCGTACGCGTGTGTAATGGCACTGTGCCTTCGTCCCCTAGAGCAATTGTGGCAATGTTAGTGGAAAGTCTCCACATCAAATTGGGCTAGATTTCCTCTCATCGGTTTCCTGGACGCACCGCGCCCACTGCGATTCAATCGAACCGTACGCGAGGCATGCTGTCACGCCACTTGACTGTATTACGTAGCGCATGTCGTGTTTCGCACGATCTACGTGTACCTTCAACGCAGGCTGTGCGAAAGTCAGCTTGGTCCGTTTGCTACTCACGTCGACCTCTGCACATTTCCAGGTCAGATGCGGCGTCCACCGCGGCGCTTGATATGGGGGTTGCCCCAGCTGTGGAAAAGGACCATGAGATATTAAAGGAACTTTTAGACACCCGCCACTCTTCAGGCCATGTACTTTTGCAGGGAGCCCCTACTGGATTATTTCAAATTGACCATTTGCGCACACCAAGCGACTTTTTGCTCCTTGCACAACGTACCCTCATTCGTTGCCAGCTGCTTGTTCAGCGCATAGCTCGTGCGATTGGAAATCCAAGTGAGCTTGCACGTGTGGTCCGAAATCTCGACCGCCTAAGTGACATGTTATGTGGTGTCATCGACATGGCCGAACTGGTCCGTCATGCACACCCCGACCAGGGTTGGGCAAATGCAGCAAATGATGCGTACGAGTACTTATGCAATTATATGAATGTGCTGAACACGCACACGGAGCTATACGATGCTCTCCGTTGCGTAATGGAGACAAAGGACATTTACCACAGCCTGTCTCAGGAAGCTCAAGCTGTTGCACACATCTTTATGCGTGATTTCGAAAAGTCAGGCATTCATTTGCCGCCCCATGAACGCAACCGATTCGTCGAACTCAGTGATCAAATCATGATTTTGGGCCGTGCGTTCTTGCAAGATATGTCGACAGGCACGAGTGATACCATTGTCGAGTTTCCTACCGACCTGCTGGATGGCTTGGACACTTCGATCTTTGCGCAGAACCTTTTCCGCCTTCGTCCATCTAAAAGCATTCCGGTCGTCCCAGGAAGTTGGGAACTACACTACATTAGCAAGTATGCGCCTAATCCACAGGCTCGTCGCTTAGCCTACATGATTTCCTACACTGGTCGCACGCAGCCAGTCGCCGTTCTGGAACAGCTGCTGCACGCCCGATATGAGCTTGCCAAACTCACCGGGAAACAAAGCTTTGCCGAGATGACGCTTGTGGATAAAATGGCCGGCACACCTGAGCACGTTTTGCGTTTCCTACGTCTGTTGGCCGACGCACAGCGACCTGTCGCTCAGCGCATGATTGCCGAGTTTGGTCAGTTGAAACACGCGCTGGAAGGTAGCAGCCAAGTGGAAATCTGGGATCGCGAGTACTATGCTGACGCATATCTTCAGCGGCATCACCCATCACAACTGGCTCCATTGTCGCCATACTTGTCGTTGGGTTCGATATTTACAGGGCTATCCCGCCTCTTCTATCTATTGTATGGAATCCATTTCCGCGCCGCAGAAACACTGCCCGGTGAAGTGTGGCATCCAGACGTGCTGAAACTAGAAGTTGTCGATGAGACAGAAAGCAGCGTCATTGGTCTAATTTACTGCGACCTTTATACTCGCGACGGCAAGCCGCCTAGTGCTGCGCATTATACTGTGCGTTGTTCGCGGCGCATCGACCTTGACGACACACATCTGGACATGGAGCTTGGAGCAAGCGCGGACTTACCCCCTGTCGCAGACACGGAGCATCTACTGGGTGTGAAGGGGGCGACTGGGTTTGGTCGTCCCGGTCGATTCCAACAGCCAGTTGTTGTGCTGATGACAGACTTTGCGCCTCCCAACATCGGGCATGGCGGTGCAAGTCTCTTGCGCTGGCACGATGTGGAAACACTTTTCCATGAGATGGGTCATGCTATTCATTGTACGTGGATAATACAACCGAGAAGCTTCTTCTAACAACAGCTATGATTGGGCGCACAGAATTCCACAACGTTTCAGGCACAAGATGCGCTACTGACTTTGTCGAATTGCCATCGATCCTTATGGAACATTTCTTGACAGATCCTAGTGTCGTCGCGCTGACAGCACATCATCACCGTACTGGCTCGCCATTGCCGTATGTGCAGCTGCAAAAGCATTTAGCAACGCAACGAAGCTTAGATGCTCTTGACACGCACCAACAGATCCTTCTCGCATCACTTGACCAGCGCTACCACTCAGAACGTGCTGGTGCCCCAACCTTCTCGTCTTCGCAGGAGCTTGAATCGCTACAAGCTGACATGGGACTGTTCCCACCGGTATCAAATGCAACATGGCAGGGCCAGTTCGGGCATCTATTTGGATATGGTGCGACTTATTACAGCTATTTGTTTGACAGAGCCATTGCAGCGCGGGTGTGGGAACAAGTCTTTGCAAAAAAACCACTTTCTCGCGAGGCCGGTGAACGTTTCAAAATGGAAGTGCTGCGACACGGGGGCGGGAAGAGCCCATGGGAAATGCTTTCGCGGCTTCTCCATGAAGACAAGATTGCCGATGGTAACGCAGGTGCCATGGAGGCTATCGGACGATGGGGTCTTGGACAAAACCAATCGAACGAGACCATCTCCGCGCATCTATAGATTATCAGCAGAGATAATTAGTAACAGCGCCAAAACCAATCAGATAAAGTCCGTCTCAGTCTCCCCGATCCTCTCCCCGCATTTGCCACTAGTGCTCTCGTTGTTGCTATAACAGACATGATCATTCTTGTGCGTTCGGAAAGCTCGCTGACCGTAGCACCATTTGAATAACTCGCGTTCACAACGTATCCTGTGGATTCTCGAAGAACTCAGTATCCCGTATGAAATCAAACGCTATAATCGTGGCCCCGATCACCTTGCGCCAAAGGAGCTGAAAGAAGTGCATCCATTGGGCAAAAGCCCGGTGATCACGGACACCGCCCGTGATAACAAGGTAGTTGCAGAGAGTGGTGCTATTATCAACTACCTGATCAAGTACTATGGTCAGGGTCGTGGTCTCCCATCGAAGGATCGTGAAGATGACAACGATTTTTGGACGCAATTCAGCGAGGCAAGCTTGATGCCAAAGCTTGTGATGAAGTTGATTTTCATGCTTGTTCCATCTCAGTCGCCGTTCTTTGTGCGCCCAATTCTCAACATGATCGGTAGCCAAGTAAATGGCCGTCTGGTTGATCCTGACTTGAAGGCCATGATCAAGCTTACCTCAGATACTTTGACCAAGGAAAGCGGCGATGGCCGTGCTTGGTTCGCGGGAGGTGACAAGGATGGCAACCCTACAGCGGCTGATTATCAGATGCTGTTCCCTATTGAGGCCATCACGAGTGGTCGAATGGACCCAGCCATGGTTCCAGAGCCATTGAAAAACTGGATCGACATGGTGCACAAGCGTCCTGCCTACATACGCGCCTATGAGAAAGGCGGTGCTTATGATTATGCAAAGCTCTGATGTCTTTCTTCTGAACGATAACGAGCATCTGCCAGACCCAAGAGGATCTTCGTGTGGTAGAGACGCCTATAGGCCGAATTTTTTTTGACGCGCCCTTAAATTTATTAAACAACCACATCTCAAAATTTTAATGAACTCGTAGTCGCTTTCCCTACCAGGACTACTTCATGCGTGTGCATTCGCGTGATGAGGACATTCAGATTTCACAGTCCGTAACATCACAAGAAAAAGACATTAGGTGCGAAAACGATGCAGAAAAATGTGCGGTCATTTCTGCTTCTCACGTTGATGAGCCATACTCGGCATTTCCACAGCGTGTAAGACTTTTCATTGTTTTTACCGCCTCTGCCTCTGCGTTTATGAGTCCATTTGCTATTAACATATACATGCCAGCCGTTCCGGACATATCTGAACATCTTTCTATCTCAAGTGCCGAAGCACTCCTTTCCGTCACAATGTACATGATCTTTCAAGGATTGTCTCCTTCTATTTGGGCACCTTTGTCTGACACTTATGGTCGACGGCCGATTCTGGTGTGTACGTTTTTGGTGTTTCTCATCGCCAACCTTGGCTTGTCATTCGCTAATACGTACTGGCTACTTCTTGTTCTGCGCATGCTTCAGGCATGCGGTGCTAGCAGTGCCATTGCCATCGGTGCCGGTTGCATCAGTGATGTGTCAGAGCAGAAAGAGCGCGGGTCATACATGGGCTTCTTTCAATTTGGTACACTCCTGGGACCCTCTATTGGGCCTGTTGTTGGCGGATTCATGGCCCAGGCATGGGACTGGCATGCAGTTTTCTTTTTTCTTTCAGCGTTTGGTGGCGTCTACATGTTCTTTTTGTTTTTGATGCTTCCCGAGTCCTTGCGTGCCTTAGTGGGAAATGGTGCAAAAATACCTATTAGTGTATGGCGCACGGTAATTCCCCTTTGGGACATTAAAAAAGCCAGTCTATGCCATGAATTCATGACCATGCCTCCTAAATTGCACATTCGTACAATGGGGTTTGATTTGCCCTGGCGAATGTACCTGCAGCCTGACATTGCCATGATGATTGCTTCGTACGCTATTCCTTTTGGTGCTTTTACAGTCATGAGCTCAACGCTTTCTCCTATCTTGTTTGACAATTACAATCTTAAACCATGGGAAATGGGGCTCTGCTTTCTGGCAATTGGATGTGGCAGTGCTATCGGAAGCATCGCTGTTGGCTACTTGCTTGATTATGAATATGCACGCGAAAGACATATTCACGGTGACAATATCAACCTTCATAAGGTCCGATTAAAATATATGCCGTACTTTAATGTCTTATTTTGCCTGTTCTTTCTTGCCAATGGATGGCTGTTGGACTATACGATTCATCTTGCAGCTCCGCTAATCATGCAATTTCTTGGTACGTTTTTCGATACATTAACCTCAGCGAGCGTAGCGGCTATTATGTATTATAATTGCATGTGTGTACACTTTACAGACTAACGACAAGAAACACAGTTCTGGTGGATATCTACCCGCAACGAGCTGCTTCTGTCACAGCAGCTCTGAACATCGGACGTTGCTTGATAGGTGCCGGATTTGTTGCTGCTTCACAGTATATTATTGATGCCATTGACTATGGGTGGACGATGACGTTGATGGGATTGGTTTGCCTTTTTCTACCAAACCCTTTGATATGGGCTGTCATGCGCTTTGGACCCGGCTGGAAGAGAAAGCGCGAGATTCGCCAGCCTATGAAATAGATGTATCAATATGATGTAAATTTTTTTTTTATTCTCATACCCACATTCTCCCGGATTTTCCCCGATGTGGCTGTTCGACGTGTGGCACAACACCATCTTCTAAAAAGCAGCTCACAGCCTGGAAATTGTTCGCGCATTGTTGGGTCATACGAAACAATCTGCCAAAGCTTCCCCAAGAGCTTCCAGGAGAGAAGTAGAAAAACTTTCTTCACCATGCAGCATAAGGAGGGACCACCTCTGCCACTAACGCAGCCTCGGGATCGGGCCGGGCGTTTTGTTGATCAGGATGAGACAGTTTTTTCCGCGTTTCTCCCTCACATAAAGCTCATGATCGTCATTTTTGCAGCTGTTTCTGGATTCATGAGTCCCTTTTCTAGTAATATTTATGTTCCCGCCCTGGATACTATTAGCAAAGAACTGAGTATTTCAAGGGCGGACACTTTGTTGTCAGTGACTACTTATCTAATCTTCCAAGGCCTAGCGCCTTCGTTTTGGGGGCCTCTATCCGACACGCTGGGAAGAAGGCCGATTTTGGTTTGTACATTCACTGTTTTACTAGGCGCGAACCTCGGATTAGCTTTTACAAACACATTCTGGCTTCTCCTAGTTCTGCGCATGCTTCAGGCGTTTGGCGCAAGCAGTGCAATTGCGATTGGGGCAGGACTTATCAGTGATTTGGCACGTAGAAAAGAACGGGGAAGATACATGAGTTATTTTCAGTCAGGGGCACTCGTTGGCCCATGCATTGCACCTGTCGTTGGCGGTCTAGTCACTCAACGATGGGACTGGCATGCTAACTTTTTCTTTTTGGTTGCGTTTGGAGGGCTTGTGAACCTCTTGCTGGCCACTTTTCTACCGGAGACACTGAGGTCGTTGGTCGGTGATGGATCAATGCGTCCGTGCGGCATGTGGAAGACGATATATCCTATGAGACTAACAGCATCTTCCGGCTCAGACCTATCTGATGCTCCCCTGATGAAAAAACCTCCTCGCTTCAATATTCTAAAAATGGGGTTCGAAAAGCCGTGGCTTGTGTATTCTCAGTTGGACATTCTTTTGCTTATAATCACTTATTCCGTTCCATTTTCTGTATTTTCCGTCACATCCTCTATCTTTTCTCCCACGCTGGCTTCCAATTACGGCTACAATCATATTATAATTGGACTATGCTATCTTCCTCTCGGGGCAGGCTTTGCAATAGGGAGTATAATTGCCGGACGCCTGATTGATTGGGAGTATGCACAAGCCAAGAAAAAACACGGCATCAGTCTGAATTTATTCAAAGCGCGTCTAAAGCTGGGTCCAATTTTCAATGCAATCTTCTGTTGTGGCATACTCGCATTCGAGTGGTGTTTACACGAACAAGTTCATATTGCTGCACCACTGGTCATCATATTTTTCACCATGATGTCATCCATGATCTATTTTACCGCCATGTAAGTCTAATATTTGCTGACATTAAGTAATGCACTACTTGTGGATTTATACCCTGATCGGGCTGCATCAATTGTTGCATCGTTGAATATTTCCCGATGCATACTTAGCGCTATTATTGTCGCTATTACGCAATTCATAATTAATGGAATCGGAACTGGATGGACCTTCACCATATACACCCTTGTGGGTGTATTCATCCCTATTCCTGTAACGATCGTGTTGATACATTACGGCCCTAGATGGCAGACAAACCGAGAACAAGGCGTCCCAAACAACAAAATGTCTTTGGCTCCCCAAGAGCGAGTATAGGGATGCCGAGAGGGAATATGTTTGTGGACTGCCTAATAATATATTCAAGAGGCGTGGATTTTGGTAGCTAAAATCGCGCGGAGAAGACCGAACTAGAAGCTTGCTCTGTATCCGAAATTTACTAGTTGCCTAACACATGTTGTGTGCAGGAATATTGAAAGGCGCATATTTGTGTCCTGAGCCTATTCTATCCTTATACCATTGCGTAGCAGATGAATAGCGGTTGCATCTAATCCATGTATTTGATCCACAAAGAGAATATTACAGAACAAAATGATCTATACATATTGATACTACTATCAAACTATGCTGCACTGACTCTCACAAGCTACTTGGTTAAAATTTCCTTCGGGGAAAGATCATAGTCAATGTCAAATTAACACTGCTAGTTTTTACATGCTGGCAAGATACATACATCTCGTTGAAGATGGGACCATAATTTTTCCCTCTTACCTAATGTCATCTAATTTTTTTTGGATAGCCTCCAGTAATTACTCTCTATCTGTCATTTATTCGACCGAGAAGCTCGGTGTCAAGACCCAATAGTATAAACTTAATCGCATCGCTTTGACCATTTCGACTTTGCCCAGTGATGATAATTACAAAATCCATATTATACCTCATTGTGCTGATAGGAATTGTCGTTGCTGATGACGAGTGTAGTAGGCCACCGGATGTGCAAATGGCAGACTGCACGAGCCGATGCTTGTACAAGGCTGGCCACGCAGCATGGCCCCACTGGTCACAGGATCCGAAGTCAGATGATTTCGGAACATCAATGAGCTTCATGTGCCGAACAGAGTACAGAGAATACAAGACTTTCAATGATCAACTACGTCCATGTCTACAGGGATGTCCCGTTGAGGACATCCAAAATTTCGACAAAGTATATTCTAAGTACTGTGAATGGTTTTACAAAAATCAAAGCAAAGATTGTGTCAAGAGCAGCGCGTCTCAAATCATTTCGAATAAAAATTATTTCTTGGTTGGTGCACTTGGAGTAGCTGCAATGACCTTGTTGTAATGTCATCAGCCATCAATGGTGCATAAACTAGCAGATTGTACTCAAGTCAACGGATCGTTTGCATTGTTATGACCGGACCGGCTTGTAACGTTCAAGCCCAACCATGTCAAATTATATGGTCATTCTGATAGGTCGGATAACATCAAAACTTAGGCTTGACTTTCATGAAAATGCTTGGCGTTTTACGTTTTATTACGTGATTCCGCGAGAACGTGGCTATAGGGCCAATCAATTGACACGTTGTAATAACACGTAATCGCTAGTTGTCTTTCTCTAGGCACGCATACCTGGTTGCTTAAAGCACAGACTTGCATTCGAAAGGGCAAAACACAAATCAGAAAGCTCCACATAGAACAAGCGTTAGAGACAAGTTTTCCTAAGTACCTTGCAAACAAGCTAACGAACTCATCGTATTAAAAGTTCTCGTGTATCATGATCGCCCAATCGTTTCACTTGCAATGGCTCAAACCGGCAATGTTCAATTCAGCGGAAAAAGTTCAGCTTTGGCCTGTAGGACGGTCATTTCCAATATGACGGGCGAGGCTCGCTTTTCTGACTGCGTAGATATTCATATTTTTAGCGTAGCAGTAGACTTGAATACGACTGACATCCAGCTATTAATTGAAGCCCTCCTTCAATACAGTATGCGTACATGAAACGCATTTGGTAGCCCTCAAATCTTTGATTAATGTGCGTGAATGGCATGAGGTAGGAGATAGGATTGAACATACTGAATCAGAAGTGACAACGAGATTATCCAAGTCATGCTGCCCACAAGCTGGTACTCGTACGAAAACCAAAGATATATGATTTACAAAGTAATTGATCATCGAAAGATCAACATAAAACTATACCTGCTATTCTAACCAGGCACTCTGACGCATGCCACTGGAACAAGAGCTACGCTTCGAAAATATATCGCAATACCGAGTTTCTTGTAACTAATCGAATAGATAATCCTCGATTAAGTGAAACTTCCTCTGTATATCACCCTGAACTGGCAGAATTTACTGAGATGCTATAACAGTAGTACATACGAGCGAAAATTATTGGTTTGATGATGGTTAGTAAAAGCATTAGAACGACTAGCGTACATCGAACATGTCATACGTCCAAAGTTTTGCTGGTTTTAGCTCCACTTGCCTTGCATACAGACTCCATCAATTTGTGTCGTCGTCACAAGTTTGCAAGTTTTGTAAGAGACGACTATGAAACATACATAATGAAAACATTTTAGGTTGGACGCGCTTAGAAGATGTATGAATGTTCAAGGTGACAGAAATGTGGTGCAATACGCGAAATTGAATCTGCCAAGTGAAGATAGATCGATCAGCATTCACGCCGACGGTAGGCATCGTTTGGCGAAAACTCGGACTTGTCGCACGTAGTAACAGGAGTCACTATTCTACATGACTTTGAAAAAACTAGATTACATCCATTGGAACCAAAGGGCCAGAAGATTCGTACACAATGTAACTACTGGTAGAATTTTGATTCATTCCCTTCACATACTTCGCCTAATCAACCATTCAACTTCACTGTACTGCTAAAAATTTATCGACTTGTTCATAAATCGATTTTTAAATTTCGAAACTTAGTAAGTGTGAGTGCCAACGGAAGCAGGGCATGTGCCAGGACCGTGTCCAACGCCTGTGCCAAAGTAGTAACCGTGGTGGTCGTCAAACGTCCAAATAGGATCGACCGTATTAGCACCAAAGTGGTTCTCTTGTCCAGGGTAGAACTTCCAATTATCAGAGTTCACAGGGTTGATCCACACCTGTCCCGATGGGTGCTGGAAGCCCCAATCGCGAGGTGGCATGTGAGGGACCCAGTCGCGACCATTTGCAATGTAGAAGAAGCGACCACCAATCCTGTTATCCACAGAGCTAGCAAATTTAGCATTTCCTGTGCGTGGCATAGCAAAAGCAAAAGCCTTGTAGATACCGTGTTCGAGACGATGCTCCAAGTCCATGGCAGCCAAAGCTGTCATTGCTGCACCAAGAGAGTGTCCAGTCACTGTCACACGTGTGTCATTGTACTTCTGCATGCACTTGACAATCTCTGCGTAGGTGTCATCCCTAACGTCCATGTAAGCATCGACAAAGCCAGACAAAAGCTGACTACCCTCATCATATGCATCATTCAATTCCTTAGGTGGATCCCGCAAAGCAAGGTTTACATCGTGTAAGATGGACAAAATACTTGCTGTAGTACCTTCGAAACTAACCGTAACACCGAGTGATTTTGAATGGAAAATTTTGGCTCGCTGAACCGCCAAGCCAATCCATTTTGTCCACACAATCTCGGCATCACCTACCGTTTTCCCTTCATCATTGAAATGGCAGTAAGGTTGATGCGCCATACCAGCCGCTTGGGAGAGGAGATGCAGGTCTACCGGCAGCGAGGTTGGCTCTTCATACGATGTCGGTCCGAACACTTTACGTGGTTCAGGAACGCAGAAAACGAATGAAATGAAGGCTAGAAACAGGAGAATGAAGCGCATGGTCGTTGCTAACGAAAAGCTTCGCAGACACCCGGGCTGGTATTAATATTTGCATAAGACCTAGCCGGGAACGCACATTCTGTTTTGCAACAAAGGTTCATATGCAAGATATGGTCGATCCGTTCATCGATAGGTGCACGTGTACAAAAAATTTTTGCCCTACATATCAATGCTCTGCCCCTTCATAAATCAATCTGGTGATTACATTTTTTGGATTTTCAACCCGCACCGAGCAGTGCGACATGCAACGACAAATGCACAACCACAAAACATATTCACAAGCCCAAATATTTGAGCATGTAAATATTGTCCATTGTGTATTTCAATGAGATGACCCGCAATAGGGCTTCCGCTCAAACATGCAAAAGAGAAGACAGAGCATGCCATGCCTATTCTGAGGCCTTGCTTTGTAGGATCCGACGTGAGGGAGGCCAGAGCCGCTGGAAACAAACCTTGAATGGCAGACGAAAATAATCCGTAGAAGACCGAGAAAATCCACATAGAAGTCGTATGTTTTATTGTAATCCAGCATGACATCATTACGCCCGCCAATAAAATAATGATCGAAATAGTATTCACTGGTCCCAAAAGCCGATCAGCTATCAGTGATGGGATAAGTCGACCTGGGATTCCAATGCCGTTCATGACTAGAAGCATGTTGAAGGATACGTCTTCAGAAACATGAACAATATCTTTCGCATATGCGCGCAAATAAAAATATGCGACAAAGTTGCCCCATAACGCAAGGAATATGCCGATAGTGTAGAGAAGATATGTTGGCTCTTTAAACGCTGATAGCTCGACTAAGCGACCATTCTTGCGCGGAGGCAATCTCGGTTTCACTAGCAAAAGAATGATAGCAGAATTGAAGACAATAACAAAACCCATCGCTCGTACTGCCCAGGGGAATCCAACTGAGGGTAGTAACGTTTTAGCAATAGCTGGGAACACTAGTCCACCAGAGGATGTTCCACTGGCTTGAATACAAATGGCCAAAACACGTTTTTTCTTAAAGTAAGAAGATACTAGTGAAACCATAGGGGTGAAGGTCAAGCCACATCCCAAGCCTTGACATACACCTTGTGCCAATAAAAACTGCCAATACGTCTTGCAAGCAGATGTTGTAAATACCCCCAAAATCTGTAAAGCGAAGCCACAAAACAATAACGTGCGAACATATCCAGCATCAGCCGCTCGACCAGCAAGAAATCCCATAAAAAATATACAAAAGTACTCAAGCGAGCCAATCCATGATATATTGGACGGGTCCTGGTTGAGTGTTTTTACGTAGTAAGGCTGGAAAATGCCAAAAGATGTCATATATCCCCACGAATTGAACATCGTGAGATACGACGCGAGCACTTGGGACCAGGCTACTAGACCCCCATCTGGCGGCTCATCAACCTGCTGCTCTTCGACATGTGCAGACTTTTCCATATCAGCGTTATTCATTCCATTGAATCAAGGTACAGGAAGAATGTTTTTCTCAAAAAGCTTCAGCCACTCCACAGGTGACAAATCTCGTCCCCTCCCCCCCCAAAAAATGTCCACGTCAAGATCAGCGTGAGATATTTACGCTGAAAACATTCTTTGCAGCGGGTGTCAATTATTGGCGTGCATCAATTATTTCAAAAACCACGCAAATGCAATTACAGTGGCGCCACATTGCTTCATGTTCAAATCAATTAGTAAAAATGGGGACACACCACTCTTCCCATTGAAGGCGTAATCGAGATAAGGTGCATGATGAGTCAGTCATTTGCCCACCTGGCGGCAACCAGGCGCAATCTCCCGCTCCACGCATCAATGGCCATTCTTGCATTTTTAGGATCATGCTTGAGGACACTAGACAATCCAGCTTTATATTATTCTATTCAACAAGTAAAACAAGATCCGTCTACTGGACCTGTCATTGCATTTTATATTGAGGATCCAACTCAGCGTTTGCCCGGCGCCGCGTTCACTTGGTGGACACGTAAGTCGTTGCCAAAACTGCGACATCAGTTAGATCGGTTGCGTGTGCCATTGTTATGTTTACGTTCATCATATCCACATCTTGCTGAAGTACTCGTCAAAGTTGATAATCCGATACACACGGTGCACGTGAATCGGCGATGGGGAGGTACAACAGGTGCCGAAGATGCGCGATTCAAGCAAATACTAGCTGAGGTAAACATCGCACATCATGAATATACGGCACACACATTGCATGAACCCTGGGAGATCAAAACTGGACAGGGTCAACCTTATCGTGTCTACACAGCATTTTCGAGGCATTTTGCGAAAATAGTGCCCCGTCTTTTGGATGAGCCACCAGTAGCACCGAATTCAGATGACACCGCTAAAGTGGTGAATAATATTCAAATCATGTTTCACACTGACCACCATGCGCAATGTCTCGACTGGTCAAGTCCAGAGTCGGAGCACAATCCAACATGGGCGTCCGAATTTCCGTGGATTCCTGGATCAGAAACAGCACATCATATCTTGACAGAATTCCTTGAAACCAAAGTATCAAGATACTCGGAGAGTCGTGATATCCCATTCGAATCTGGGACATCTCAACTTTCCCCTTATCTAGCCCACGGAGAAATTAGTCCACATCGTGTACTCCATGCTCTGAGAGAGGTTCGTTTAAATCGTGATACGCCAAAACCAGCTATTGAGTCCTCCAAAACGTTTGAAAGAGAACTCGTCTGGCGTGAATTCAACTATCATTTGTTATATCATCAACCTGATCTGGCGACTCAAAATCACAATGAACAATGGAATCTATTTACCTGGTCACAAATGGCATCAGAGTCACAGTTGACAGAGTTTTCGCGCACTGGCGAGCTTCCGCCGTCCACGGATGAACAAGATGCTCTTAACACGGCTGCTGCGTATGATTGTTGGAGAGCAGGACATACAGGCTTTCCTATTGTCGATGCTGGAATGCGCCAATTGTGGAAGATTGGATGGATGCACAATCGCGTTCGCATGATCACGGCCTCACTGCTAATTAAAAATTTGCGCATTCATTGGCGTCTGGGAGAAGAATGGTTTTGGAATACACTAGTTGATGCAGATCCAGCCAGTAACCCGGGAAATTGGCAATGGGTGGCAGGAACAGGCGCCGATGCTGCTCCCTTCTTTCGCATATTCAATCCTGCAAGGCAAGCAGATCGTTTCGATCAGAAATGTGCATACGTTCGAACATGGGTACCCGAGCTCAAGACGAAAACGACACAAGAGATTGCAGCTATGTATGAAGTATCACCGAGAAAAGCCGCAAAAGAACAAGACGAAGACTTTCTGGCTCTAACTAACCCCTCGTTGTCAAGTCAGTGGATTCACTCTTCACCAAATTCAAGTTCTACCAGTAATTCTGTGAAATATGCAACTCCTTTCAGTCACGCATTTTCACAAAGATATGTGGCCGTACCCGAAACAAACTATCACAATTTGATCGTCGATTTCAAAAAAAGTAGGGATCTCGCACTATCTTGTTATCAGACAATCAGGAAAAATTCTGAGTCTTCGCTCTCATCTGATACTATGCCAAGAAAAAAAATCAAGACCAAGAAATAACCTTGAAGTGCTTGCGCGCCAGAACCGAACTGAACAAACCAAGTGGCATGAGATAGGTGACATCAAATTGTGGTACTCTAGCGAATATAAATCCTAGGATTCACGAGTCTTTAACAGCATTAGATAAAAAATATTTCGCAGGTTCACAGGTTAACACTGGTGCCAGCAAGAAATGGGTTTGGCTTGAACACTTCAATGCTGGATGGAAGAACCATTCAATTTGCATATTGTGTAAGATGGGCAGTGACAGCCATATTATAAATCATACAAACATCTTTGCTTAGGGAACCAGACCACCCTCTAAGTATTTTCACCCATAGTCTAACGGGTCAGAATTATAGTTGCGCACGAAAATCGTGAGCTCGTATTACCCTTTTGATTTGAAGAGCAAACCGGGAATTTCTTTCTTTTGATTGATCCACCGACGTCTACGATCGATGAGCATTTTGGAGTTCAATTCGTATTGGTGCACTAACTGCACATTTTGGTAACCAAAAAAATGATTTTGATTCCGCCAAGTCTTTGAAGCTTTGCGGTGAACGACCAATATGTTCTTAATCGATGATTAGACACACAAATTCCTTACAAGATGGAAGAACTATGTTGAGCTATGATTCACGACCGACCAAAGGCAATTTTTGGGATTTCATGAATGAAATGTAAAGCCGGGTTTGGTAAACAACCTAATAAAGTTGAAAAGGATAATTTAATCTCCCGCTTATAGCACCCGAAATTAAGAAGATGGGAAGAACAAGATATTGAACTACGATTACGTTTTATTCATACCTACATATCATGATGATACCATCGCCAAAATGATAACTCGTAGGCTGTTTCTTCTTTAATTCTTAGTAACAGTCAGACAAGGGGGGCGACCTAGTACACATGCCCAGACGACTTACGAATCAAAGAGCGCCACACGCTCGCGCGGCAAAATTTTGAACTCTCGATACGCGACCTTAAAGCCATCGTAAAAATAAAATGCGCACAGTAATAGAGGTCATTACAATGTCGGATGCCAAGCCAGGCCGATTTAATTGGGGAAAGCGTTTAATAAAAACAAGGTACTCCGTGCGCAATCGGGACGAATGAGCGCTAAACCGATGCGTCATCACACATATTTAGGAAAGGCACTTCCATTTATAACAAGAGGTCTTCGGAATTGCGTGGCGAATAACCCTGTTACAGTCTGACTCGCACGTCGGTTGGTTTGGATATCGAGTATATAAGAACATTACTGAGCAAATTAAACAAATGTGAGAACTCTCACCATCATGTTTGGGCACTTCTTGTTCGCTATAGTGGCAATTTCCGCTGCTCATGTGGTGCATGCAGCTCGAACCTTCTCGCATGTACATGAGGTCAGCGATACAGATTGGGACTATATTGTAGTAGGGGGCGGTCTTGGTGGCCTTGTCGTCAGTAAACGTCTTGCAGAGGATGAAGGCAAAAATGTTCTGATTATTGAAGCGGGCCACGATGATCGCGACGATCCTAAAGTTTTCAATGTTGACAATTATGGTCAATATATCGGCACCGACCTCGACTGGAACTTTGTGACCAAAAAGCAGCATATTGCTGGAGGAAAATCCAAGACAATTCGCGGAGGAAAGACTCTTGGCGGTAGTACTTCCATCAATGGTGCAGCATGGAACCGCGCACACAAAATTCAGTACGATCACCTTGGAAACATAACGGGAGATGATCGCTACAATTTCAAAAACTTGCAAAAATACATGAACATGGCAGAATCGTTTGTCCCGCCTACAGATGAGCAACGCGCTGCTGGTGCCGATTATCTTCCTGAAGCTCATGGAAGCCGTGGGCCGCTGTCTATTGGGTTTTCCGCTATTCGTAACAAGAATAAGAAACGGATGTTTACCGGTCCAGGGCAGGGCTCTTTCTTGGAATCTATCCAAAAAACTTTAGGTGTCGCTCATCTTCAAGACGAAAACAGTGGAAATAACACTGGAGCCGCTTATACTCCTACATCGATTTCTCAAGACAATAGGCGACAAAGTGCGTGTAACTATTTCGAACAATCGGGCAATAATGTTGGCGTTCTTCTTGGGTGGACTGTTATCCAGTTGTCTTGGAAAAATCAGGACGAAGGACGTGTGAGTGGTGTCGTGATCAAAAAGAACGAGAACGGCAAACCGCACACTGTCGAAACTAGCGGAGAGGTCATTCTGTCAGCAGGCGCGCTCAACACGCCTGGCATTCTTGAGCGCTCTGGTATCGGAGCCAAAGATGTGCTGCAGAAGCATAACATTGAACAAATTATTGACCTCCCTGGTGTAGGTAAAAATCTGCAAGAACAAACGATGAATACAATGGGAGGCAAGGCAGATCTTGATTGGTCTGGTGGTGGTCCATCAAATATGATTGCCAACACGGCAGTAACTCAGCTCATGTCCAATGCCTCGAGCGTCTTCAAGTACATTCATCGAAATATGGATAAGTGGGCGCACAGCTTGGTCTCTCAAGGTCATGTTGTAAATGCTGACGCCATTCAAAAACACTGGACACTTTCCGTGGATGCCACATTTAAAAAGGGTGCGCCAGTCTGCGAACACTTTTTCGACACGGGCTACCCGGCTGATTCTTACGGCATCGACACATGGTGCCTTCTACCGTTTTCCCGTGGATCAGTTCATATCACATCTAAAAACGGATTCGACAAACCCGAAGTGGACCCGAATTACTTTGCAATTCCTATCGACATGGACATGCAAGTCGCTGCTCTACGCGCAAACCGCCGCGTTTTCCAAACATCTCCGCTTCATGACCTTTTGAAAAGAGACGAAACTGTGCCTGGCTTCGATCATATCCCTGATGATCCGAATCATGGCTCCTATGCAAAATGGCAAGCTTGGATTCTGGGAACTGATGGCACGGGCGGTTTTGGCAGTGTCTCACATCCGATTGCCACATGCTCGATGATTCCAAAAGAAGACGGAGGCGTCGTCGACCCCGAATTCAAAGTGTATGGAACTAAGAACTTGCGCATCGTGGATGGATCTGTTCTGCCAATCCAATTATCTGCCCATTTGTCAAGTTCATTGTACGGTCTGGCTGAATTGGCAGCTGATGTGATTCGACATTAATTATTTCTAATTCATTCAGGCTCATTTGTATTTCTTGTTGTACATGTATTGAGACGTGTCCTTTTTTTTGCAGAATGGATTCATCTTAGTTTCTGAGTGAATTTGTATGAGGCTTTTTGGCACGCCACCTGATCTTATGCAGACCTACTGATTCATTTGCGCGTAAAATCGTAATCGTGCGTAACTCAGATACCGAATATAGTGTCATTTCTATTTGAGAGTGGGAAGAGCAGCTCGATTTGGATCATATGAAAGATAAATCATAGGAATTCACTGAAAATTTAAATACTCTTGTTCATGAGTTAACGGACCGTTAATTCCTTAGCAGCTCAGATGTGGACATGAGCCTTGCGATGTTGATCTTAAGAGGTTATGACAAAACCAAAATTTATCTGCGATTGAATCAATGGAATTCAATATAGTTTTCTCAAAGTTCTACGACCATCAACAAAACCAAGATATCGACATTCACTATTAACGGCTCCGTCGAAATCCACTAAGCCATATCGTCGAAGTACACGTACGTCCATGGAACAGTAACAGCCTGATTGTCGGGCTCTACGCCCGTAAAAATATGAATGTCTCAAATCCATAATTTAGCCCCATTTCCCATTAATTCGTCCCAAAATAATTTATGTCAGTCTACGCTACCTGCTTATGAAAAAGAATGTCTTGAACCATCCCTGGAATCAATAATGCAGGCGCAAGTATTTGTTCATTTAGTTCGAGCAACCGTTACAAGTTATCACCAACTAGGTGGCTGTACCAATATTTCACAAGGAGGACTTGGGCATTAATAAGTGCGGTCCCACTATCAATAATCCTGTGGTCTTTGCACATGAATGCCAAGATCGGTTTTCCAATAGCCGCCTGGTTTATCCACATTCATCCAACCTAGGCGTTCCTGCATCTATGACTAATCATTTTTTGCCAATGCTCAACGTCGAATCTTCTTTCGATCTAAGGGCAAGTTAAAAGAGACTATTATGCACAGCGTTTTGCACTCAGCGCCCTGAACAAGTGTCCCAATTTTCCGACTTGATTCGTTCACTAGTAACAGAGAATGCTAAGCCGAAAATGGTTTAAAGCTTGTCTCCACCCATGAGATCCAACTCGGAGTCGCATTCAGCGATCACCGCGTCCATGACTTTGATACCATCCAAACATGGTCCTTGTACACGGATCACGACGCAGGCTCATCAATTTAAACCATGCTAAGCTCTTCAGGATACCTTCCTGGACATTTCATATTCCTTGTGGTTATACACCCTTGTTCATGAATATGTCAGAAGAGCCGGCGTCAAGCTTTACCCACAGTATCTGGGTAGGCCTTTTTTGTTCTATACTGAATGTTCTCTCATTTGTTCGCCTCCGAAGCCTGGTCTATTCATACCTTGATCATGCTTCCTGGTAATTTCGTCATATATTAAGGCATACTCAGCGCACTCAGCTTTAGAGTATTGAACCTTTGCTAAAATAATTCAGCTGATTGTTTAGAAGCGGTCATTACTTCAAGCAAAGATTCAGCTTCGCCGATATGAAATAGACTGTATAAGCCACGAAGGCACAAAAGGGCTGGGACTATCTTAATGTCTGAGGTCGAGCTTTTAAGCATGAAGATTATGGCAAACCCATTTACCCGCTTAAGGAGACCTGGGCGCGTGTGACAAGTCGAATCGTTTGAAAGCTTCGAGAGCGAAGAGATGCCGATATGCAATATTTTCGCTTCATAGTTTAGCAAAGCACATCTAGAGTGATAATAACTCCATGGATGAAGACCACATGCTATATGGAAAGGACGAAACTCGGGGCGAGTGGATATACAAGGCTGGGGTAAGCTGAACCCTCAACCCGGT
>OJLB01000100.1_pt1 | contig 59956 bp, 54 predicted proteins | sample 1596861 | NCBI WGS metagenome assembly OJLB01 (sample SAMEA3904681, study PRJEB24821) | metagenome | biome: Builtin; feature: hospital; material: surface | place: USA | collected 2013-06-06
CTACACGTAAGGAGTCGTCGGCAGCGTCAGATGTGTATAAGAGACAGGTAATGGGGAGCAAAAGCGACTTGCCCGTGATGCAAGAGGCAGTCGATATACTCCGTTCTTTCGACATAGAAACCGTGGTTGATATAGTATCGGCACACCGTACTCCTGAAAAACTAATGGACTTTGGCACCAATGCGCATCGCAGGGGCTTCAATGTCATTGTTGCAGGAGCAGGGGGGGCTGCCCACTTACCTGGTATGCTTGCCGCTATGTCGCCTCTACCTGTAATAGGCGTGCCTGTAAAAAGTAGTAATTCTATAGATGGTTGGGACTCTGTTCTCTCTATATTGCAGATGCCCAGCGGGGTGCCTGTAGCTACTGTTGCCCTCAATGGGGCTAAAAATGCAGGTATCTTAGCAGCACAAATATTAGCCAGCCAGCAGCCTGCTATACTCGATAAAATTATCAATTACAAAGAAAGTTTAAAACAAGCCGTACTAACTGCTGCGGCAACTCTTAACGATGAATAATAACACCTTTCAGGGCGCACGCCTACTGATATTAGACTTCGGCTCTCAATATACCCAGCTAATAGCCAGACGAGTAAGAGAGCTTAATGTGTATTGCGAAATACACCCTTTCAACCACTTGCCTGAGGACATCGATAGCTTTGCTGCTGTCATTCTTTCGGGCTCTCCTTATTCAGTGCGCAGTGCCAAAGCCTTACACCCCGACTTATCGGCTATCAAAGGCAAAAAACCGCTTTTAGCCGTTTGCTATGGTGCTCAATACTTAGCGCACTTCGGGGGTGGCGAGGTAGCTCCTTCTAACATCAGAGAGTACGGGCGCGCTCACCTATCGTATATCAACCCAACTAACGACCCTCTATTCGAGGGGATCAGTCAGGGTAGCCAAGTGTGGATGAGCCACAGCGATACTATCAAACAGCTACCCGAAAGGGGTATATGCTTAGCCAGCACTGCCGATGTAGCCAATGCTGCCTACCGCATAGAGGGCGAAGACACTTATGCTATACAGTTCCACCCCGAGGTATCGCACTCGGTTGATGGCACTAAATTACTGAGTAACTTCCTATTCAAAATAGCACATATCACCCCTAATTGGACACCCGATAACTTTGTAGAAATGACTGTTGCCAACCTCAAAGAGCAGGTAGGTAGCGAGAAAGTAATATTAGGTCTTTCAGGGGGGGTAGACTCCACTGTAGCAGCTGTATTGTTGCACAAAGCTATCGGCAATCAGCTACACTGCATATTCGTCAATAACGGATTGTTGCGCAAAAACGAGTTTGCTAACGTCCTCAAGCAGTACGAGGGTATGGGCTTAAATGTAAAAGGAGTAGATGCTTCCGAGCGTTTTCTTTCTGCTTTAGCAGGCAAAACCGACCCTGAAGAAAAACGCAAAACTATAGGACGCGTATTTATAGAGGTGTTTGACGATGAAGCCCATAAGATAACCGATGCTAAATGGTTAGGGCAAGGTACTATCTACCCCGATGTGATAGAATCGCTATCTGTTAAAGGCCCTTCAGCTACTATCAAATCGCATCACAATGTAGGTGGGCTGCCCGACTATATGAAGCTAAAGGTAGTAGAGCCTTTGCGAATGCTCTTTAAAGACGAAGTCCGCCGTGTAGGACGCACCTTAGGCATCGACCCCGAACTATTAGGCAGACATCCTTTCCCAGGCCCTGGGTTAGCTATACGCATATTGGGCGACATCACTCCTGAAAAAGTTGCTGTACTACAAGAAGTTGATGCTATCTTTATTGACGCCCTCAAAGAGGAAAAATTATATGATAAGGTATGGCAAGCAGGCGCTATATTACTTCCTATCAATAGTGTAGGGGTAATGGGCGATGAGCGTACCTACGAAAAAGTAGTGGCTCTCCGTGCTGTAGAAAGCGTAGATGGTATGACTGCCGACTGGGTAGACCTGCCTTACAAGTTCCTGCAAAAAGTATCCAATACTATTATTAATAAGGTGAAAGGCGTAAACCGTGTGGTGTACGACATCAGTTCTAAACCGCCTGCCACTATCGAATGGGAATAATATTTTTATTTATATTCATAATTCATAATTTAGAATTCATAATTACCTAATTATCACTATGAAACGTTTTTTAACACTAACCACCTTACTGTGCTGCGCCTTTAGTTATGCTCAAACCAAGCATACGGCGAGCAACTATGAGAGCATCGAAAGTGTAGCCAAAATCTACCGTTTTTCGCCTGCTGACATTTTAAAACTCAACCCTGGCGTAAAAGATGGTATACAGAAAGGTACTACCATCAACATTCCAGTTAGCAAAGTGAAACACTACAGCACCCAGCGTCCTGTAGGGTTCACCTCTCACGTGGTACAACCTAAGGAAACTTTCTTTGGTTTATCACAAAAATACAACATCACGATTGACGATCTAAAGCGCTATAACTTAGAGCTTTACTCTCGTGAGCTAATGGAGAATGAGCGCATAACTATTCCGCTATTTAGCAAGACCCTCGAAATGGTACAAAAAGGTGTTCAGGGGCAAAAACGCTATGTGGTAAAGCCACAAGAAACACTGTGGAAAATAGCTAAAAACCACAATGTAAGCGTAGAAGAGTTAGAGCGTATCAACAAGAAAGAGAAAGGCTTCAACCCTAACAGCCTAAAAGAAGGACAAGAGATATGGGTACCTGCTTCAGCCGTAGATAGTTCAGAGCCTACCTCAAGTACTACCGAAAGCAGTAATAAAGATTTGGTGCTTTACTTCGTAGAAAAAGGAGAAGGCTTCTACAGCTTAGAGCGCAAATTCGGACTTTCAGAAGCTGAGCTTATCAAATTAAACCCTACGCTAAAAGACGGACTAAAAACGGATGCTCAAATATGGGTGCCAAAGGAAAATTACGACCGTTATAAGAGTAGTGCTTTCACGATGACGAACTACAGCTTTGAGAACTCTAACAGCACATTGCGTTCTGCCTCATCACCTGCTAATGTCAAAGAGATTTCGTACATTTTGCCTTTCAAAGTATCAGATATCAGTGGCAGCGACAAAAACCAAGCGCTAAAGGCACGCCTTAGTGATAACAAAATCACTCCTGTAGCAACTGATTTCTATTCAGGAGCACTAATAGCTTTAGATTCTCTGCAGAAAATGGGCTACAAATTCAAAGTAAATGTATTTGATAGCGAGGGCGACCTAAAGAAGATTGCTAGCAACACTGGTGTACAGGCTTCACAATTGGTGATAGGCCCTTTCACTACCAAATCGTTTAATGCCTTAGCTGGCTTGCTAAACAATAGCAATACAGCTGTATTAGCTCCTTTGGCTAACAAAAACATCACCCTAAACCCCAATGTATACCAAACACTTCCTAGCGATGAGGCTTTACAAGGGCAGATGATAAACTATCTAAACAAAACGTATTCTGATGAGAATATGATTATCTTAGCAGACAGCAAAAACGCTGCCCTACGCGAGAAGTTAGAGCGTACTTTCCCTAATGCTAAGGTAGTAACCGAAATGTCAGCTAATGGTTTTGCTAATGCGCTCAATTACAGCAAAGAGAATGTAGTAATATTACAGTCTAATGATATAGGCTATGTATCTTTAGCCGTACGACTACTGCACAATGCTCTAAAGGTAAAAAAGAACAATGTGGCTCCTAAAATAACACTTACCACTTTAGAGCGCGGCTCTGTTTTTGATTCTACCAGCCTGTCTAACAATCAGCTATCTGATCTACACTTCACCTACCCAACGGTGAATAAATATGCTAATGGCAGCGATACTTTCTCATCTCGCTACCTAAAAACCTATGGTATACTACCTAATAAATACGCTATCAGAGGCTTCGACCTAACTATGGACGCTGTATTGCGTTTAGGTGTTTCAGGTAATTTCAACAGTGCAAGTACACGTATAGGCGAAACTTCATTCTTAGAAAACAAGTTCGCTTACTTTAAGAATGCCTACAAAGGCGGTGGTTTCGAAAACCAAGGCGTGTATATAGTACAATACGACAATATGGAAATAAAACAGGTATTATGAAGGTAAGTATTCATCAAAGTTGGAAAGAGGTATTGCAAGAAGAGTTTAGCAAACCTTATTTTGAGCAGTTAGTGCTGTTCGTAAAACGTGAATACTCAGAAAATATTTGTTACCCTAAGGGGCAACAAATATTTTCTGCTTTTAACCATTGTCCGCTACCAGAGGTAAAAGTAGTGATTATTGGGCAAGATCCTTATCACGGAGAAGGGCAAGCTAATGGGTTGTGCTTCTCTGTGCACGATGGTATTCCGCACCCTCCCTCATTGGTCAATATTTTCAGAGAGCTCAACACCGATTTGGGTGTCCCCTACCCTCTTAGCGGTAACTTAGAGCGCTGGGCTTCACAAGGGGTATTACTGCTCAATGCTACCCTTACCGTAAGGGCTAATAGTGCTGGCAGTCACCAAAAACAAGGGTGGGAGACCTTTACCGATGCAGTAATAAAAGCGGTATCAGCACATTGCAACCACGTAGTATTTATGCTTTGGGGTGGCTATGCTAAAGAAAAAGCTAAACTTATAGACCCTGCTAAGCATTGTATATTAACGGCAGGACACCCTTCGCCCCTAAGTGCTAATCGCGGTTACTGGTTTGGCAATAAACATTTTAGCCAAGCCAATGCCTACCTAAAGGCTAACGGCAAAAACGAAATTATATGGTAATTTACTAATTCGCTAATTAACTAATTTGCTAATTATGATGCTTCCTTTCCTTGGATTTTTACTTTTTGTATTATTGCTACTGATGGGCTTTTGGCTACTAGCTTTCTTATTAGTAGTACTGCCCTATTGGTGGATTGGCAATTTATTAGAGAAAAAGAAATAACTTTTTTAAACATCATTTAAAAACTATATGAAATGGCTTTTATCTCTGCCTATCATTAGGCATCTGATTCAGTTTTTAAAGAGCATTCCGCTGTCTAAGAATGCCTTTTCGCTGTATGACTTGCTCGAACTGTACATTTCCGGACTCATCAAAGGGACGCTTACCCATAGGGCAAGTGCCATTGCCTATAGCTTTTTTTTAGCCATCTTTCCTTTTCTGTTGTTTATCCTCAACCTTATCCCCTATATTCCTATCGACCACTTTCAGGTAGATTTCTGGATTTTTATAGACGGACTACTCCCACCAGGTACTCATCAGTTTTTCTCAGACATCTTTTTCGATATAGCCGAAAAAAGGCGCGGCAGCTTACTATCGTCAGTTTTCTTTCTCTCTATCTTTCTGATGACCAATGGTATTATGGCTATCTTTGGCGGGTTTGAGTTCTCTTATCACATACAGCTAACCCGTACCTATGTCAAACAGTATCTATACGCCTTAATGGTGGCTATTATCTTGTCTCTATTAGTACTCTTTGTAGTGATTACCTTTATGGGGTACGAAATCTATTTAGTGCCTTACTTAGAAGAAATAAACTTCCTGACCGACAACGAAACCCTACTAAAAATATCAAAATTAGGCTTTGTAGCTGTGATGACCTACATTGCCACCTCTATTTTATTCTATTTTGGTACTATAGAAGGAAGAGAAAGCAAGTTTTTCTCAGTAGGCTCTACTTTTACTACAATTCTTTTTGGGGTTACTACCTATCTTTTTGGTATTTATATCGAAAACTTCTCCCAATACAACCAATTATACGGCTCAATAGGGGCATTACTTATCTTTTTACTCTATATTTGGATAAACTCCAATATTCTTTTGCTCGGTTTTGAGCTGAATGCTACCCTACTAAAACTAAAGAAAAACTAAAGTATCCCCTGAATTGATGTATTTCGTAGATGTCATATTACCCCTTTCGCTCAGTAAGCTCTATACCTATCGTATCAATGAACAAGAAGCACATTTCCTCAAAAAGGGAATGCGCATAGCGGTACCTTTTGGCAAAACAAAAGTCTATACCGCTATCGCATACGAAATACATACTAACGAACCCGTATACGAAACTAAAGACATAGCTTATATATTAGACGAGACCCCTATAGTAACCGAGCGACAACTTGCCCTCTGGCAGTGGATAGCCCAATACTATATGTGCACCTTGGGCGAGGTGATGAAAGCCACCCTACCTACTGCTTTTATTTTAGAAAGTGAAACCATCATAGAAATAGACGAAAAAGAGATGGACAGCCAGCTCTTTAGTGATGACGAATGGCAAGTATACGAAGCGCTGCATTATAAAACAGCTCTAACAGGCAGCGAGGTAAGCCGTATAATCCCTAAGAAAAAGACGCTAAAAGTACTAAAGAGCTTAGTAGAAAAAGGAGCGGCAAGAGTTTCTGAAAAGATTTTTGAAAAGTACGTACCTAAGCTCATCAAGTACGTGCGATTAGCTCCTGCTTATCAAACAGAAGCGGGACTAAAAGAAGCCTTAACAATATTAGGAAGAGCTCAGAAACAAAAACAGTTAATTATGGCATATTTCAGCCATATCAACAAAGAAAAAACACCTCTAAAAGCTGAAACGCTTATAGAAATAGCCAAAGTATCTGCTCCGATACTCAAAGCGGTTGTCGAAAAAGGCATTTTTGAAGAATATTACCTACAAAAAGACCGTGTGAGCTTTGCCGATGATGAAACTTCAACAGAAAGAAAACTTACAACCGCACAACAGGTATCCCTCGCTTCTTTAAAACAACAATTCACTGAAAAGAAAACCGTTTTGCTACAAGGCGTGCCTGCTTCTGGCAAGACAGAACTCTACATAAGCCTCATAAAAGAATGCTTACAGAAAGGGCAACAAGCTCTATACCTACTGCCCGAGATAGGACTAACAGTCCACCTAATCAATCGATTAAAAAAGCACTTTGGGCAACATCTTTCAGTATACCACTCTAAATACAGCACCAATGAGCGAGTCGAGGTATGGAACAACGTATTGCGTAATCACTCTAAAGCACAGGTAGTGGTTGGGGTACGCTCATCGGTATACCTGCCTTTTCAAAGTTTAGGTTTAGTGGTGATAGATGAAGAGCACGATAGTTCTTATCGGCAGTTCGACCCAGCGCCACGCCTACAAGCCCGCGACACCGCTATTATGCTATCGAGCTCTTTTGAGGCTCATACGCTGCTGGGGAGTGCAACTCCTTCGGTAGAAAGTATGTATAACGTAAAGCAACAAAAATATGGCTTCGCTTATTTGGGAGAACGGTATGCTAACTATATGCCGCCTCTTATCGAAATCATCGACCTAAAAGATAAGCAACATCGCAAGCAAATAACAGGGCATTTCTCCGATGCGCTGATAAGAGCTATACAGCAAACGCTGAGCGAAGGGCGACAAGTGTTGCTCTATCAGAACAGACGAGGCTATGCGCCTATAGTGCAGTGCACTCATTGCGGCACCGTACCCCAATGTCCTCACTGCGATGTAAGTTTAACCTTTCACCAAGGCAGTCAGCAGTTGCGCTGCCACTACTGTGGTTATAGCATACCGATGTACAAAACATGTGTAGCCTGCGGAAGTATTGATTTGAAAACCAAAGGCGTAGGCACAGAGCAAATCAGCAAAGAGTTATCAGAACTATTCCCCAACGCTCGTATCGATCGTATGGATCAGGATACCACCAATGGCAAATACGGTTATGAGAAAATACTATCAGATTTTGAACAGCAAGAAACCCAAATTTTGGTAGGTACTCAAATGATTACCAAAGGCTTAGACTTTACCAATGTAGGCTTAGTAGGGGTTATGAATGCCGATGCTGCTATCCACTCCCCCGACTATAGGGCGTATGAGCGGAGTTTTCAACTGCTGATGCAAGTATCAGGGCGTGCAGGACGTAGTGCCCAACAAGGGCGCGTGCTTATCCAGACCTATAATCCACAGCATCCGGTACTACTACAGGTATTGCGCAGCGACTTCAGAGGACTCTACCAACACCAAATAGAGGAACGAACTGCTTTTGGCTATCCGCCGCTAATACAAATGATAAAAATCACACTTAGGCATACTGACTTCAACCGCGTAAGCGAAGGAGCCGATTGGTTTGCCAAAGCCCTAAGAGAGAAGATAGTACAAGAAGGTGTAAGCGTATTAGGCCCCGAATTTCCTGCTATACCACGCATTCGCAATGAATATATAAAAGAAATATTAGTAAAAATCGATGCTCAAAAAGCCTCTATAAGGCAGCTAAAAACGCTGATTTTGCGCACAGAAGTTTCGCTACAGTCCATAGGTAGTTTTAGAGCGATAAGAACGAGTTACTTGGTGTAAAAAGTGAATATTTTACTAATGATTAGTTGCTAATTGTCAATATTTTATTACTTTTGCAAACGTGATGAATATGAAGATTTTAGATACACCCTACGGGATATGCCATTTAAGCGTAGTGCCCGTGCGCTTAGCTCCTGATGAAGGGGCTGAAATGGTAACGCAATTGCTCTTTGGCGAGTTGCTACAAGTGCTAGAGAAACACAACAGCTGGAGTTATATACGGCTACTCTTTGACAACACTGAAGGATGGGTAGACAACAACCAAATTACCGAAATATCGGATAAAGACTACCGCAAGTCGCTAAAAAAGAAAGACAAATACGCTCATAAATGGCTTACAAATCTCCGCCTAAAGACCGGAGATGACCTTTTTCTGCACATTCCCAAAGGGGCTACCTTCTCACATAACCATCTGTTGCACACCTCTCAGTCTACTCAGCGACCATCAAATAAGGGCGTGGTAGCTACTGCTTTAGAGTATCTCAATGTTCCCTACTTATCAGGTGGCAAAACACCTTTTGGCATAGACGCTTCCGGATTAGTGCAAATGGTGTTCAAGTTAAACGGCATACATCTACCTCGCACTGCCGACCGACAGGCGCTTTGTGGAAGTGCTATCAGCTTTATAGAGGAGAGTCAAGCTGGCGACTTAGCTTTTTTTGATGATGAAGAAGGCAATATTATACACGTAGGCATACTGTTGGGCGACAATAAAATCATTCATTCATACGGCAAAGTACGGATAGACCGCTTAGACCACATCGGTATTTTCAACAGCGAACTGCGCAATTATACTCACCAACTCAGAACAATGCGCACAATGGCATCTGAAAAACTGACGACTAAAAACTAACAACTAATAATCAAACAAATGAAAATAGCACTTCTTGGTTATGGCAAAATGGGCAAAACTATTGAGCAGATAGCCCTTAAAAGAGGACACGAAATTGTACTCAAAATAGATAACGACCACACTGATTACAACATCACTCAAGCTGATGTTGCCATAGAATTTAGCACTCCTAACAGCGCTTTTGCTAATATCAGCAACTGTCTGCGCCACCGCGTACCCGTGGTAGCGGGCACTACTGGTTGGTTAGCTCATTATGATGAGGCAGTAGCCCTATGCAAAACTCACAATACTGCTTTCTTATACGCCTCAAACTTCAGTGTAGGAGTAAATATTTTCTTTGCTCTCAATCAAACCTTAGCCAAACTGATGGCTTCCTTAAACGATTACCACATCAGCATAGAGGAAATTCACCACACACAAAAATTAGATGCTCCCAGCGGAACCGCTATTACTCTTGCTGAAGGTATTATAGCCGAAACCGATAAGACCACTTGGCAATTGGGCACTACTGCTGATGAAAACATTATACCAATAGAAGCCAAACGCATCGGCAATACCCCTGGTACCCATATAGTAACTTATAGCAGCGATATAGACACTATAGAGATAAAGCACACTGCCCACAATCGCAATGGGTTTGCCTTAGGTGCTGTAATAGCTGCCGAATGGCTACTCAACAAAAAAGGCACTTATTCTATGAAAGATGTTCTAAATCTAAAATAAATTTAAGCCAAACTACTTTCTCAAAAGAAAAAAGGCATTATCTTTGCAGTGCAAAATAACAACTTACAATTTTTATGTATAAAATCATTTTTTCGGATATAGATGGTACCCTGCTAAATGGAGACCGCACCCTCTCTGAAGCTACCATCAGGCAAGTGAAAAGACTGAAAAGTACGATTCCTTTCATACTAGTATCCTCTCGGATGCCTGACCAAATGTACCACCTACAGAAGGATTTAGGTATAGAAGGATTACCGATTATCGCTTATAACGGAGGACTGGTACTCAACGGTGAAAAGGTACTACATAGCGCAGTCATACCCTACCCTGTCCTAAAGGAAATTGTTACTATTAATGAAGAAAAGTTTGGCGGAGAGATACACATCAGTTTTTATCGCAATAATAAATGGTATGCCCCTCAATACGACCAATGGGCAAAACGCGAAGAAAACAATACTTTAGTAAGTCCTACGATACGCCCTAACCGAGAAGTTTTATCAAGGTGGGAAGCTGAGCAAAAAGGAGCCCATAAATTAATGTTAATGGGTGAAAAGAGTCTTATAGAGTCTATGTTTCAACTATTGAATGAAAAATATGCCTCTGTTATGCAAATATACAGAGCTAAAGACACCTATATAGAGGTTGCTGACATTAGTATTTCTAAACTTACAGGGGTAAAAATTGTATTAGACGAGGTATACCACCTATCATTAAGCGAGACTATAGCTTTCGGCGATAACTATAATGATTTAGAGATGCTCAAAGGGGTAGGTTGTGGGGTAGCCGTAGACAATGCCCGCGATGAGGTAAAAGCTGTAGCCAAACATCTAACAGACCACCATTCTAAAGACGGCGTCGCCTCTTTTTTAGAGAAATTATAGCATAATTCACATTGATAATTCATAATTAATATGATATACATTTACATTTTAATTGCAGTACAACTGCTAAACGGACTTTTCTTTTGGAAAGGATATGAAAAAGCAGGCTACAAAGGGTGGCAAGCCTTTGTACCTTTTTATAATACGGTGATATTTTTAAGAATCATCGAACGCCCTTGGTGGTGGGTATTCCTACTCTACCTACCCGTGATAGGCAACATTATGGCAATAGTGATGAACTACGAGTGGCTACACGTATTTGGTTACCGCCAAAAACGCTATACCCTCTTATCAGTTGTTACCCTTGGGCTTTTTACTGCCTATCTGATGTACCAACCAAAAGTAGTATATATAGGAAAAGACTATGAGGTGATTAAGAAAAACGTCTCTACTTGGGTGAGTGCTACTCTCTTTGCAGTAGTAGCAGCTTCGGCTATACACACCTATTTCATTCAGCCGTATATGATACCCACCTCATCATTAGAGAAAACTTTATTAGTAGGCGATTTTCTTTTTGTGAGCAAGTTTCACTACGGAGTGCGCATCCCTATGACCCCTCTATCCCTACCGATGGTACACGATTCTATACCAATAATAGGCACTAAATCATACCTAAAAGTACCTCAGCTACCTTACCTGCGCTTACCTGCTTTTCAGAAAGTAGAGCGCAATGATATCACGGTATTCAACTGGCCTACCGACACAGTACGATACTTCCGCGACAACTCTAAAATACACATTGATAAGCCTATCGACAAAAAATCCAACTACGTAAAACGCACTGTAGCCGTAGCGGGTGATAAACTGCAAATCATAGACGGAGATGTTTGGATAAATGGTAAAAAAGAAATCTACCCTGTAAGGGCTAAATTGCAAAGTTCTTATATAGTAGTAACTCAGCCTAATATAGACCTTTCGCCACAGCTGATGTACCAACAATTTGGCGTAACTGATCCTTCGGGAATGATAGCTGCTAACACCTATATTTTCACCTCACTCACTGACGAGGTAGCGCAAGCTTTGGCCAAAAGTGCAGGCATAGTATCGGTAACTCGCAATATCAACGACAAAGGCTATAACCCTGCTATATTCCCTCATTCACCTGCTTTCCCTTGGAATGAAGATAATTATGGCCCTATTACCATACCTGCTAAAGGAGCAAGTATAGCACTATCAGTAGACAACCTACCGTTGTATAAGCGCATTATCAAAGAATACGAACACAATACTTTAGAAGTAAAAGGAACAGAGATTTACATCAACGGACAAAAAGCGAGTTCGTACACCTTTAAGCAGGATTATTACTGGATGATGGGGGACAACCGCCACAATTCAGAAGACAGTAGGTTCTGGGGCTTTGTGCCAGAAGACCACATCGTAGGCAAGCCCGTACTCATCTGGATGAGCCTCGATAAAAACCAAAGTGGATTTAACAAAATTCGTTGGAAACGCCTCTTTACCACTGTGAATGGAGAAGGAGAGCCCGTATCATACAGTTGGGTAGTTTTATTACTCTTAGGCGGATGGGCAGGCTACAGCTTCTTACGAAAGAAAAAAGTAAAAGAATAATGACAGAGCAAGTATTATTACACCCTACTTATTTCCCTTCAATAGCACAATTTCACCTAATACTCAGTTATCCGTGCGTATTAGAAGTATCTGACAATTACCAGAAGCAAACGCTTAGAAATAGAGCTTATATCTATGGAGCCAACGGCAAACAAGCCTTAAATCTACCTATTAAACACGTAGGAGGAGAAAATGGTAGGCAGCTATTCAAAGATGTGAAGGTAGAAAACCATTTCCCTTGGCAACGCCTACATTGGAAGAGCTTAGAAACTGCCTATCGCACTTCGCCTTATTTTGAGTATTACGAAGATGATTTAGTGCGTATCTTTGAGAAGCCTTACACCTACCTATTAGATGTAAATATAGACACCATAGAAACCATTTTGGCCTGCCTATTGGTAAATATCAACTTTGATAAAACGAGTACTTACGAAGCGCAGCCCGAAGCAGTAAAAGATTATCGCTACTTAAGTAGTGCTAAGAAAGAAGTTGATGTAACTATGGAGCCCTATCACCAGATATTTTCAGATAAGCACGGTTTTATAAAGAATCTATCAGTGTTAGATTTGCTATTTCACGAAGGCCCTAACACTCTTGATTACTTAAACAATGTAAGTATAGGTACGATAAACTTATAAACAAAGTTGTGTAATTACACGAATTGAAGCGTATAATTACACAACTTTCACATTTTACAACACAAGATTGCTAACTCAAAAAGTACCTATACAAATCTGATATTTAAGCACTTACAAAATAAAACAACATTAAAAAATAGTTTGGCACAGTATTTTCAGTACAATAAGTGAAATAGGATGTTGAAAAAAGTATTATAAAACAAAAACTTATGAAAAAAACTATATTACTTTTATTGTAATACTTTTTCAAAGACTAAAGTTATTATTTCTTTTGGAGTTAGTAGTAGTATTTATATGCATTGTGAAAAGAGCTCTCTAAGCAATTAGAGAGCTCTTTTTATTTGTCAATTGGTAATTATTTCGTACTTTTGCATTGATTCAAAATTATAACGTATGATAGATTACTATAAAACTTTAGAGGTTAGTAAAACAGCTACTCAAGATGAAATCAAAAAAGCATATCGGAAGTTAGCGCGCAAATATCACCCTGATATGAACCCTAACGATAAGAATGCTGAACAAAAGTTTAAAGAAATTAACGAGGCAAACGAAGTACTTTCTAATCCCGAAAACCGTGCTAAATATGATAAATATGGTGAACACTGGCAACACGGTGAAGAATACGAAAGAGCCCAACAACAAGCACAAGGTGGTTTTGGAGGCTTTGCACAAGGCGACTTTCAAGAAGGTGACTATTCGGATTTCTTCCGCAATATGTTTGGCGGTCGTGCAGAAGGCTTTGGTCGTGGGTATGGTAGTGCAGCAGGCAAGTTTAAAGGACAAGACATCTATGCCGATATGGAGCTTTCTTTGCGAGAAACCGCTGTTACTCAACAACGTACTTTTTCAGTAAACGGTCAGAACATACGTATTACTGTACCAGCAGGAGTATATGAGGGGCTACAAATAAAGCTAAAAGGACACGGGCATCAGGGATATAACGGTGGGCCTAACGGCGATCTATACATTACTTTCCATATAACACCTGATAGTCAGTTTGAACGCAATGGAAACGACCTAAAAACTACTGTTAATATCGACCTTTATACAGCTGTGCTCGGTGGTGAAGTGCTAATTGAAACCCTTAACGGCAAAGTAAAAATGAAAGTAGCTGCCGAAACCCAAAACGGTACTACTGTACGCCTAAAAGGTAAAGGTATGCCTATCTACAAACAAGAAGGAGCTTTCGGTGACCTATTCGTTAGTTACCACGTCACTCTGCCTCAGAATCTCACCGATAAACAAAAGGCATTATTCGAACAACTTAAAAATTCATAGTTATGGAAGAAAGAATATCTAAAGAAGAAATAATCCGTTTGTACAATATAGAAATCTCATTTTTTAACGACCTCGTATCAAGCGGACTTATACAAACAGAGGTAATTGATAACACTACCTATCTGCACTACGACCAGCTTTCTGCTTTCGAGCGTTTTACTAACTGGCATTACGACTTAGAGGTAAATATGGCTGGCCTCGAAATTATTCATCATCTACTCCAACAGATAGAAGCACTTAAACATTAAATAATAAGGGGTGAATTGTTATTCACCCCTTATTATTTAATTATTACAATTTAAAAAGAGCTTCTGCATTTTTGCGAGTTTTATCGGCTACTGCTTTTAAGGGGACTCCTTTGTAGCGTGCTATAGTTTGTGCCACATATGGCAAAAAAGCGGGCTCATTGCGCCTTTGCTGATGATACGACAACTGACGCGTTGGTACATTCTTAGGCATCATAAAAGGTGCATCTGTCTCTATAAGCATACGATCTAAAGGTACATAACGTACTACTTCTTCTAAAGCTGCAAATCTGCGCATATCGGTTATAGCACCGGTAAAACCTATGTAATACCCCATTTCTAAATAAGTTTTTGCCTCTTTTAATTGTCCGGTAAAGCAATGTACTACCCCTTCAGGCAATGAAGAATGTTCTTTAAGTATGGCTATGAAACGATCGAAAGCAGCTCGTTCGTGAAGAAAGAGCGGTTTTTGCACCTCTTCAGCTAATGACAATTGTGCGTGAAAACAGCTTTCTTGTACTGGACGAGGCGAAAAATCTCGGTCGAAGTCTAAACCACACTCGCCTACCGCTACTACCTTTTTCTCTTTGAGCAATGACGCTAATATCTTTATACTCTCAGCGTTCATCGTCTTAGCATCGTGGGGGTGAATACCCGCAGTAGCAAATAGCGTTTCAGGGTATTCTTTAGCTAAAGCCAAAGCCTCTTTACTGCTTCGCACACTCGTTCCCGTAAGTAGTATCTGCTCTACCCCAGCACTTATTGCCCTATCTATTACTTCATCATACTCACCTGCAAACTGCTTATTAGTGAGATTGATACCTATATCTATATACATTTCTTTTTAATTAATTACGAGTTGTTAATTGCAAAATGAGGCAGCCTATGGCATAGCTTAGGATATCGCCCCACGAAAAGTGATTGCCTAATATAATATACCCTAAACTTCCTTTAGTAAATCCTAAATAAGTGGCTACTCCAAAATATTGTAATACTTCTACTAATACCGCAAAAAGAAAAATAGCACCTATCAGTTTGCTCTTGTTTCTGACTTTTACTACCGAAAGTACTAAGCAATACAATAATATCACCACTAATACATCGCCTATATAGCCCCTTATAAAACCTATGCGACTGAATACCGTAGCGATAAGAAATTCTATGCCTAATAAGGCTAATGCCCATAATGCGTATTTCTTGTTAAATTTTATTCTCATTTTAAATGTTAGTCGTTGTTAGGAAACGCATACCCCATTCCTCTGTAATTATCAAAGGTTGCCCCTGCAGGTATGGGCATATTTAAACCTCCGTAAGCTGACCAGTCCCAAAGGAAGGTTTCATCGTCGGTTACTTGCTTGGTATAAGGTTCTTTCTTCTTTCCATTCAAAGGTAGATAAAACAGCAAATCAGAGTGCGCTGGCTGTAGGTGCCATAACTTATCGACTACCTCGCGTGGAGTAAGGGCTCGTTGCCAAAATCGAACTTCTCTGATAAGTTGCTTGCTACCAGCTATCGTCAGCTGATTGAGAGACAAATACTCACCCTTTATTTGCTCTTGAGCAAGTAGTTCGCCATTGACATATACCCTAAGTGTATGGCTGTCATAGCTCACTGAAAGGGCATACCATTTGTTAGCGACTGCCTGCAAACGCTCTTTAGAAACAATCAGTGTTCTTTCAGCCCACTTCACTCGTAATTGTTGTGCCATAAAGCCTACTGATAGCGTGTCATTAATAGTTATCAAAGGAGTGTTATCGGCTATAGTAGGCAGATTTACCGTAAATTCTAACGTCCAGCGGGGGAGCTTTTCTCTAAGTAGCCCTGATTTAGTAGCGTCTGTAGTGCCCATACGCAGTACTTTAGCCCTTACCTCTTGGCGTACGATAAGCAAAAGCCGATCTTGTCCGTTTAACACTGGTAGGTTCTTGCTGCCTAACAGCTGTAGTGGCAATGCATATACCTCATTTTCATCGGCAAAAGTAAGTCCTTCAAGCGTTAGATTGATAACTGATTCGCGGTCGTTGCGGTCGAATATCACATTATCATCTATTTTGTAGGTTGCTTTAGGCAAGAGTTTATATTCTGTACCATACTTGGCATTATAGGCAGTGAGAGCCTGAGCATCGCCAACTACTATAGTAGCGGCTGTTATCTCTTCTGAAGGCTGCAACAACTTAGCTTTTAGCACCTTTATTTCATTTTCTTGGGAAGGTATCACATAGACCTCGCGAGTGCTACTACCGTCTAAGTACAATGCTTGACGTGTAGGAGGTGCCGGAGTGGCATCGTCTCCTTCATTTTGGCAAGCCCCTAAAGTAGCTGCCAAAGCGATATATATAAATACTTTTTTCATAACACTTAGAATTGAAAATTAACCTTTAGTCCGTAACTCCTTACACTAGGCAACATAAATAGTTCATAACCAGCCTCATAAGTGCCCGTACCTGATACTAACTCAGGGTCGAAAGGAGCTTTGTTATAGAGCATCAGTACATTGTCAGCTATGAGTGACAGGCTAAAGTCACTAAAGCCTTTTATCATAGAAATCTTATTAAAATGGTACGTAAGTGCTAAGCGTTGCAAGCGTAAGTTAGTAGCCTCATACACATACTTTTCAGTAGGTTTGTGTTGAAAATAATAGTACGCAGGGACACCCAAAATAATATCGCCTTGGCTATCGCGTGCCGTAGCTGATGCTTCAGACACCCCATAATGGTCTAAATAACGCTCAGTATCTGACAGCACTTGGCCCCCTAAGCGCGCTTTTATCCAGAAATCAAAATCCCAATTTTTGTAAGTCATAGCTCCTTTTAACCCAAAAAGCCAATCGGGATTGGTACTACCTAAGCGTTTGCCATTGGTATCGTATAAGTCCCCTATCTGGTCGCCCTCACGCAGTCTGAAATAGTCATTTAGTACTTGTTCAGTACCTAATTGCGTTATCTTGTTGCGGTTGGCAGTTGCATTGAGAGCCAATCTATATCTGAAAAGGCTAGAGTTATTTCTATAGATAGCTGATAACTCTATACCTTGGTTTTCTACTTCGCCTGCCTGCGTCCATTGGTAGGTATATACTGAACCATACGGCATAGCTGTTGGCACTAACTGATTGCTGGTGAGAGTGCGGTACACAGCAGCATTTAGCCCCACTTGGTCATTCAACCAACTCGTGCTAATACCTGCTTCGTAAGAGCGGGTGCGCTCGGCCTGTAGTTTTTCGGGGAGGAAGATGCGTTCATTCCAACCTTTATAGCGCAGAGGTGCTCCTACTTCAGTGTAAAATGCCCATACTTTCGCATTTAGTAAATACTTAATATCTAAGTCAAACATTTTGAGCAAGCTGGTAGACAAGCCTACTGATGGACTTATGATAGCTTTGCTACTAGCATAAGGGTGAGATAATGAGAAATCAGCTCGCCCTGAAGCGGTTAGCTGTATATATTTCCACCAGACTTCAGCCAAAAGAAAGGTAGCCCCATTCTTCTGCTGATAATCGAGGTGGTTAGGGAGTGCCCTCAGTTGTGAAGGAGTTATATTTGCTATATTAAACTTATTGGGAGAAAGCAAATTGCCTCCATACCCCTCTCTGTTTTGTGCCGTAGCCTGATAGATAGCCCCTGCATAGGTAGTGAACTGTAAATGTCCGTATATCGTACTTACATATTTGAGTATAACATCGGCATATTGCTGTTGGGTACTCTCTTTCTCTGAGGCATAATAACCATTTTCGCCTGCATAAGCTGGTAAGGTAGAAGCATAACGCCTATCCTCGTACTTATAGTAGCTATTATCTAAGCTGAAGCGTGTAGTGAGACTCAATCTATTACTGATGTTAAAAAACAATTTGCTCGACAAAAAATAGCGATCTTTGCTCTCAGGGCGCACATTGCGATAGGCTACCCAATAGGGGTTTTGTATATTCTCGCCCATATCGGCAGGCGTATCAGCTGTGCCTGACCCCGCATACCAATATTGTTTAGCGTAGCCCGCTGCGGGGTCATAACGCTCGAAATAACGCTCTTGGGCAAAGTTTTCGCCTCTGGGGTAAAGATAAAGCCCCGCAATAGGGTTGGAAGCGATGCCGTGCCCCACTTGGTTGCGCTGAAACTGGTGGGTATAGCCCCCAGTGAGGTCTAATACTATATCTTCATTAAGCAACTCGTTAACATTGCGCACCCATATATTATAGCGGTTGTATGCCGTATTGGGTACTACCCCCTTTGTCTGCAATGACCCCACCGAAGCATAAGTGCGGTTAGTGCTACTACCACCTGATAGATCAACTGCTGTCATAGCCTGATAGCCTGTTCGGAAGAAATCTTTGGCATCAAAAGACGAAGGGGTACTGAGCTTGCGCCCCCACGAGGTGTATTGCCCTGCCTCATTGCCATAAGTGTTTTGCATTTGGGGCAAATCATACGCATTTTCAAACTGAAGAGAAGATGATAAACGCACTCTAATATCTCGGTTTTGAGGTTTTTGGGTTTGTATAAGCACCACTCCGTTAGCGGCCGATGCACCATAGAGTGCTGAAGCTGAAGCGCCCATAAGTACCCGCACCTCTTTTATGTCTTCTGGATTGAGATCTGAAGGCTGGTTGTATGGCACCCCGTCTATCACGTAGAGCACATTATTATCTGAAAACAACGAACGCATGCCGCGCATCGTCACCCTACGCTCGCCCACCCCTAAGGCAGTGCGCTGTACATTGAGTCCAGCGACCATTCCGTCTAAAGAGCTTAGGGCATTATCGCTTTGCCCTTGACTGATGTACTTCTGAGTGAAAGCCTCTATTTTATAAGGTATATTACTAGTTTTTTCTATACCTAATGCTATCATTTTTTCCTCAGGAGGTGCTGGATAAAAACATATTTCCTCTTCTTGCAAAACAACTCCTATCGACACATTTGTATCGCTAGTTTTAGGCACTATTCTACTCACATTTTTGTAGCCTATAACCTTAAACTCTAAGATGCTACCTGCACGTGCTTGTATTGAATACTTACCATCAATGTCGGTAATTATCCCTTGAGTAGTACCTTTTATCACAACAGCTACCCCCATTAAAGGCGTACCGTCAGGCTCTTTAACTACTCCGCTAACAGTTTTAAGTTGCGCGTGCGCCACCCCTGAAAGCCATAGCAAACAAAATATTAACCATCGTACTTTATTTTTCATAATCTTAGCATTTTTAAGTACACGCTACAAATGTACAAAAATTTTCCGAATAAACAAGAAAAAAAAGAATTTTTTTGATAATCCTAAGGTCTTCCTAAAGGGTAGGTATATCCAACCTAAAGGGAAAAGTATAGGAGAAAAAATTTCTCATAGGAGTGAGAGGGCTGTGAAAGCTGGAAAAAATGGTAAATCATTTTTTTTTGCTTATTTTGAATAAATAGTTATCTTTGCAACTTCGTTTCTACAAACTAAAAGAATCTTTATTTTTAGATTGTGTAAAAACATTATTATGAATGATTGGATTGAAGAAGCAAAAATAATATTAAAGAGAAGTCTTAATCCTATTCCTCACGAGTTGAATGAATTGGACTGGAAAAGTGATGTGTCTGACAAAGGGGATAGAATTGCACAACATATTTCAGCTTTTGCTAATAATATCAATGGAGGTTATTTAGTTTTCGGACTGAATGACGATGCTTCTTTCTGTCATTTAGACAAAGATAAAACTGATGAAATTATTAAGAAAATAGGAAATATAGCACGAAATAATATAACCCCTCCTGTTGCTATTGAACACGACATAACTGTACTTGACAGTAATGAGGTATTAATTATTAAAATACCAGAATCTACCTATAAACCTGTTTACCTAAGAGGAAAAACTATTGATGATAGTTATAAACGAAGTGCTGGGCAAACAGTTAAAATGTCTAAGCAAGAAGTAAAAAATTTGATTTCAATTTCTATAGGTATTGATTTTGAAATGCAGACTGCTGTACTAAACATCAGTGATGATGATGTGTTAAAACACCTAAATTACGACAGTTATTTCTCTCTTCAAGAAAGAAGATTACCTGACACTAAAGCAGGAATATTGCAAGTATTAGCTAATGATGACTTAATAAAAACACACGTTCAATCATAGGATATACTTAATTTAGGAGCTATACTTTTCTGTAGAGATATTAACTATTTTAGAGAACTCAAACGAAAAGCAATAAGGGTTATCTCATATAAAGGCACAAGTAGAATTAGTGGTGTAAAAGAATTTGAAAATATAGAGGGATATGCCTCTTCGTTTGAAGGATTAGTGAAATATATATCAGATCAGCTACCTTCTAATGAAATTATAGACGATGCATTAAGAAGAAATATAAAAATCTATCCAGAAGTAGCTATAAGAGAGTTTGTAGCTAATGCGCTTATTCATCAAGATTTTTCTATATCGGGTGCTGGAGTTATGATTGAAATATTTGATGAGAGAATAGAAATTACTAACCCAGGAGTTCCTTTAGTAGACGTCAATAGATTTATTGATACTGCCCCAAAATCAAGAAATGAAAAATTAGCCTCGCTAATGAGACGATTGAACATCTGCGAAGAAAGAGGTAGTGGTATAGACCGTGCCATTAACGCTATTGAGGCGTACCAACTTCCTGCACCTAAATTTATCAAAGGAGAAGATTATACAAGAGTGATAATGTACACTCCTATCCCTTTAGCTAAGATGAGTATAGATGATAGGGTACGGGCCTGCTATCAGCATACCTGTCTGAACTATATCAACAATCAACCTGTAAACAATCAGTCGGTACGCAATCGTTTTAAAATTGCAAAAAACAATATTTCTTTTGCTTCTAAAATTATTACAGAGACTTTGGAAAGAGGCTTTATAAAACCAAGTGACCCTAAAAATGTTTCTAAAAAGTATGCTTCTTATATTCCTTTTTGGGCTTAACTCTTATTTCATTGAAAAATCCCTATAAGAGTAAAAAACAATATAACACTCTGAAAATAAGGACTATTTTTATTTCATTAGGAAATCCCTAATTCAATTAAAGCACAAAAAGCACTACTCTGCAACGGCTACTATTTATATACCTTATAAGTATCTTCTTTAGAAATATAAGCTATTGACAAATTAGCAAATTTTCCTTTGTTGTATTTCGTATTTCGTATTTATTTATTATCTTTGCCCCACTTTTAAAATAGAATAAAATGTTTGATAATTTAAGCGATAAATTAGAGAAAGCCCTGCATAACCTCAAAGGGCACGGTAAAATTACCGAAATTAACGTAGCCGAAACCCTTAAAGAGGTTCGTCGCGCATTGTTAGACGCCGACGTAAACTATAAAATAGCTAAAGATTTTACCAATACCGTAAAAGAAAAAGCTATCGGACAGCAGGTGCTTACTACCCTACAACCTGGTCAGTTGATGGTGAAAATCGTAAAAGATGAACTTACCCAACTGATGGGAGGTGATGCCGCAGGGGTAAATCTGTCGGGTAATCCTACCGTGATATTAATGTCGGGGTTGCAAGGGTCTGGTAAGACTACTTTCTCTGGAAAATTAGCTAACTATCTGAAAAGCAAAAAGAACAAAAAGCCCCTCTTAGTGGCTTGCGACGTGTACCGCCCTGCTGCGATAGACCAGCTGCACATAGTGGGCGAGCAGGTAGGCGTACCGGTATTTTCGGATAAAGGCAATAACAATCCAGTGGATATCGCTCTGAAAGGTTTGGCTTACGCTAAGGAAAATCATCTGAACGTGGTGATTGTCGATACGGCAGGTCGTTTGGCCGTTGATGAGCAGATGATGAACGAAATATCAAACATTCACCAAGCTATCAAACCTCACGAAACGCTCTTCGTAGTAGATGCGATGACAGGGCAAGACGCGGTAAACACGGCTAAAGCCTTTAACGATGTGCTTAACTTTGACGGGGTTATCCTTACTAAATTAGACGGTGATACTCGTGGAGGGGCTGCCATCACTATCAAATCAGTAGTAAATAAGCCTATCAAGTTCGTAGGTACGGGCGAGAAGATGGACGCCATAGATGTGTTTTATCCTGACCGTATGGCTGACCGTATCCTCGGTATGGGGGACGTGGTTTCGCTCGTTGAACGCGCCCAAGAGCAATTTGACGAAGAACAGGCTCGCAAACTACAGAAGAAAATTGCTAAAAACCAATTTGGCTTTGACGACTTCCTTGAACAAATACAGCAAATAAAGCGTATGGGTAGTATGAAAGACCTACTCGGTATGCTACCAGGGGTGGGCAAAGCGGTAAAAGACCTCGATATAAAAGACGATGCCTTTAAGCATATAGAAGCTATCATTCACTCAATGACTCCTAAAGAGCGCAGCAACCCTGCTATTATAGATATGAGCAGGAAAAAACGCATCGCTAAAGGTAGTGGTCGTGAGCTTCAGGAGGTGAACCAACTGATGAAGCAGTTTGAGCAAATGAGCAAGATGATGAAGATGATGCAAGGCGGCGGCGGTAGAAAAATGATGCAAATGATGCAGGGAATGAGATAAAACCTAATGATAAAAAATTACTATTTATGAAAAAGTTTATAGAAACCGTAGTAAAGAACAAGGAGGTTTTCTACTTAGAAGTAGACGAATCGTTCGCTATGTGTAGCTCAGTATCTTTTTATATAGAAGAGACTAACGAGGCTATTCCGGTAGCGCTCTTTTTTGAGGACAAAGACGCTGCTTTGGCTTGTAAGACTGAAGATTGGAAAGACGGCATACTGCAATCAGCTACCTTAGAAGAATTTATCGAAATTTGCTTTGGTATGCAGGTAGAAACAATGGCTGTGGGAATAGGCTTTAAAGCTGACCTATCGGGCGGTGAAGAATACATACCTACAGAGATTGTGAAAGCTCTTATAGATGAAATAGAAAGGACAAAAACCCCTACTACTTTTAGCGATTCTTTTGAGTCTTTAGCACAAGTAAAAGAGGCTTTGCAAATGATAGGGGAATAGTCTGTTAGTCGTTAGTGATTAGTCGTTAGTCGTTAGAAATTAGTCGCTAGTTGTTAGTCATTAGTCGTTAGAAAGCGACAAATAAGAATAAGGGCTGTGAATTAAAGTTTAAAGACTAATGGACTGAAAGTTAATGAACTAAAAACTAAAAACTAACATACTAATAGCTAATATACTAACGACTAATAACTAATGTACTAACGACTAATAACTAATGTACTAACGACTAACAACTAATGTTAATATACTAATATCTAAATAAAAATGACTATTTTAGACGGAAAAAAGACCTCGGAAGCACTCAAACAAGAAATTGCTGAAGAAGTGAAACAACTGAAAGCAGCTGGCAAGAAAGTACCTCACTTAGCCGCAGTATTAGTAGGCGACAACGGCGCGAGTATTACCTACGTAAACAGCAAGGTAAAAGCCTGCGAACAGGTTGGTTTTGCTTCTACCCTTGTAAAACTGCCTGCTGACATAACAGAAGAAGCGCTCTTAAAAGAAATAGACAAACTCAACGCTAATGCTGATATTGATGGTTATATAGTGCAATTGCCACTGCCTAAGCATATCGATGAACAGAAAATACTCTTAGCTGTAGACCCTAAGAAAGATGTAGATGGGTTTCACCCTGCTAACTTTGGTAGAATAGCCCTTGATATGGAGGCATTTATACCTGCAACTCCGTTTGGAATTATGGAGCTCCTTAAGCGCTATGAAGTGCCTACCAAAGGCAAGCACGTAGTGGTAGTAGGGCGTTCGCATATAGTGGGTAGACCTATCAGTATTTTGCTCAGCCAGAAAGGTGCTCAAGGTAATGCTACTGTTACTCTAACTCACAGTCACACTCCTAACCTTGCTGACTTTACTCGTCAAGCTGACATCATAGTAATGGCGTTAGGAATACCAGAATTCCTAAAAGGTGATATGGTAAAAGAAGGGGTAACTGTGATAGATGTAGGTATTACACGTCTGCAAGACGATAATGCCCCTAAAGGATACCGTATTGTAGGCGATGTGGCTTTTGATGAAGTGAAAAATAAAGCTAACTATATCACTCCTGTACCCGGTGGCGTAGGCCCTATGACGATAGCTATGCTACTGAAAAACACACTGTTGGCTTGTAAGTGGCAAAAATGTTAAAAAAACAAAAATATTTGTGCTTTTATTTGGAAATTATTTTTCCTTTTTATACTTTTGCAGCGTATAAAGAATAAACCTAAATTGCACATTAAGCAACGAGCAATATGTACTTATTTAGATTGATAGTTCGTTGTTTAATGTGCTTGTTTATTCATAATATTTTAAATAAATTATGATTGCACAACATCTACCAGCAGGTACAACTTTAGCAGAAGGGAGTATTGTAATTGATAAACTCATCGGGCAAGGAGGTTTTAGCTTTGTGTACAAAGGGAGTATGTACTTATCAGCAAGGACAGACAATGCTTTTGTTACAGGTAAAGGATACAAGATACCTGTTATCATCAAAGAATTATTTATTGCAGACAGGGCTGGGCGTCAGCCAGATGGCAAAACTATCTATTGGAATGATGAAAATAATCCGAATGAAGAGACACGACTTAGTAGTCGTATTAAAGAGAAAACAGTAAGTGAGGCTAAAAAGCTGCAAAAACTACAAGACTGCCCCTATGTAGTAAAAATAATAAATGCTTTTAGGGAGAATAACACTATCTATCAAGTTACCGAAGAAATCTCTAATGCTGTTGATTTTAAGGAAAAATTGCAACTTTCGGAAGATCAGCAGGGAGTAGTATTACCACTAAAACAAACGCTCAAATACATTCACCAGATATCGGAAGCCTTAAGAGAGGTTCACCATAATGATATTGTACACTTAGACATAAAGCCAGAAAATATACTTTGTGATAGTTATGATAATGCTATTCTTATAGACTTTGGAATTTCTGTTACTATTTCTTCTACTGGTACCAAAAGTAAAACTACCTTTTTAGGTGCCGCCTCTATACCTTGGGCTCCTAACGAACAGCTCTATAATAACTATGCTGCCATTGGCTTTGCTACGGATATTTATTCATTGGGACAAACATTTTATGCATTTCTCACGGGACGAATTCCTATATATATATCAAGTAATTCTTACTTACCACCTTCTGCGTACAATAGTGAAGTTAGCCCTTATTTAGATAAAGTAATTGCCAAATGTATACAAGCAGAAGCTATAGACCGCTACCAAACCATTGATGAGTTTTTAGTAGCTTTTGAAGGTGAAAAAGACTATACCAAGCTAATAACGGAAGCTCAAAAGGCTGCTACACTACAACAGTATGAGAAAGCTTTACGCCTATTGCGACAAAGTGAAAAATATATACCGCTTACACCTGAACTGACTGAACTACGCAAGCAGTGTAAAGCCGACCCTGAAAAAGAACGCAAAGAGGCTTTAGCTGCTATCCATAACATATACTTAGTACCGCTTACTGAACTTACAGAAGCACAAATTGCAAGTGAACAAACTAAGGTAGCACAAAAAATAAACCTTATTGAGGCGTATAACCAAAAGTACCCTACCCATACTGAGTACTACCTTTTGCAACAATGCCGAGACCACCAAAAAGAACTAGAGACTCTTAAACTACGTTTTCAACAACAGGAAGCTGATTTAGATGCTATCAACCGTATAGTACTAATACCTATAAATAAGCTGAGAAAAGAAGAAATAGAATCGGCTAAGATAGTAGTAGAAAAGAAGTTAAGCCTTATAAAGAAATACCAGCACAATTACCCTGCCGATTACAACATAAAGACAATTTTAAATGAGTGTAAAGAGTATCAGAAAAAATTGGAAGGAACAATTGTCTTTGATGACGCCCGTATCAAAGAAGAGTCCGTACCTATTGTAGAACCTTTTTCTACTTCTTCCTCTTCTAAAAAAAGTAGTTATACAAAATATATAATTGCTGCCGTAGGTGTTATAGCTGGAATATTCTTTTTTATGAGGAATGGTAATGCTACCGAAGCAACACCAACGCAGGTAGTGGAACAACGAATTGATAGCCCTGAAGGCTATTGGTTATACACAGGACATTTAGACAACGGACAGCCTCAGGACAGTATAGGTGAAGCAAAATACTACACGAAAGGTGGAGAGCTTTTGTATACCTATAAAGGAGGGTTTGCTAATGGGGAACGCACAGGTGTAGGGAGAGTGATAGAAAAACGTATGGAGAGTAATGCAAAAGAGTTTGATTACTTTATTTATACAGGAAAAGTGATTAATGATGAGGCAAATGACCTGAATGGCAAGGGGGTTTATTATAGCAGTCAGTTAAAATATCCGTTTGTTTACGAAGGAGGTTACAAGGGTAACAAACGCAGCGGGAAGGGTTGTGAAACTTATGCTGAAGCAGATAAGCAAGAAAAAAAGAATAAAGGTATAAACCCTGCTGAATCTTTCTGTGGCAATTTTAAAGACGATTTCCCTAACGGAAGGCTTACTATAAAATTTGCAGATGGCACCTCAATGACTGCCGACTATGATGGTAATTATAACCCTACGAATAAAAAACATTACGATAAAAATGGACAAGTTGTTAATAATCAATAAAATGAAATATCTATTATTTTACGCGCTATTGCTGATTGCTGCGATGAGCTATGGACAGGGTTTTTTAAAGGAAGAAAAAGTCAAATCTGAACCTCTAAAGATAACAAAACAATATGATGCTACAGGTAGTTTTTACGAAAATTTGGCTTGGGTAACTCTTAATGGCAAATATGGTTTTATAGATAAAACAGGAAAAGAAATAACTTCTTTAGAATATGATGATGTAAGATCCTTTGAAGAAGGAGTTGCTAAGGTTAATTTTAATAACAAATGGTGTTTCATTAATACTACGGGAAAAGAAATAAGCTCTTTATATGATGAACTATCAGATTTTTCATGCAACCTATCAAGAGTAAAGCTAAATAATAAATATGGTTTTATTAATAAAACTGGTAAAGAAATTACTTCTATTAGGTATTATGCTGCTTTAGATTTTTCAGAAAACTTTGCTGCAGTGGCACTTAATAATGATAAATGGGGATTTATAGATAAAACTGGTGAAGTAATCATACCTATTAAATATGATGATGTAGATTCTTTTTCAGAAGACTTAGCAGCAGTAAAACTTAATGATAAATGGGGATTTATTAACAAAACTGGTGAAGTAGTTATACCTATTAAATATGATGGTGTTCGTCCTTTTTTAGAAGGTTTAGCAGCAGTAAAACTTAATGATAAATGGGGATTTATTAACAAAACTGACAAAATAATTACATTGATTAAGTATGATGATATATTTGGTATTTCGAAAAATTTAGTAGCAGCAAAACTAAATGATAAATGGGGAATTATTAATAAAATAGGTGAGGTTGTTGTACCTTTTGAATATGAAAATATTGATTTTTTTAAGGAAGGTTTAGCAAAAGTAAAATTAAATGGAAATTTAGGTTTTATTGATAAAACAGGCAAAAAAATTATACCTATTAAATATTTTACCCTTTATGATTTTTCAGAAGGATTAGCTGTAATAGGAAATATTGATTTAAGTAGTAGAGTATTAGATGAAAAATATGGCTTTGTAGATAAAATAGGAAATGAAATTATTCCTATGAAATACAATAAAGCTAAGAGTTTTTCAGAAGGATTAGCCGGAGTAGAAAAGAATTATAAATGGATTTTTATAAATAAAATGAATAAAAAAGCTATTCCTTTTGAATATGATGACATATATTCTTTCTCTAAAGGTATTGCAAAAGTTAAACTAAATGGAAGATGGTTCTATATAAACAAAAAAGGAGAGTGTGTAAAAGACTGTCGATATGCTCCTTCTAATTATCCAAGAACTAACTAACCTAAAAAACATTACAGAGATGAAAAATATATTATTTCACATACTATTATTAGCTGCAGTAATGAGCTATGGACAGGGACTATTAAAAGAAGAACAAAGTGAAACTAAAAAAGTACCTCAAAAAAATAAAAAATATGATTGGATAGATAATACTTATAGGAATGATATTGATTTAAAAATGGTAAATTTGAATGGCAAATATGGATTTATTGACAAAACTAGTAAAATAGTCATCCCTATTAAGTATGATTTTATTGGTCTTTTTTATGAAGAATTAGCTTATGCTGAATTAAATGGTAAATATGGTTTTATCGATAAAAATGGGAAAGAAATTACAGCTTTTAAATATGATTATGTTTATTCTTTTTCAGAAGGATTGGCAGGAGTTCGGTTAAATGATAAATGGGGATTTATAGACAAAACAGGCAAAGAAGTAATTCCTTTTAAATATAGAAATGTGCTTGAATTTAGCGAAGGATTAGCGGGAGTTCTATTAAATGATAAATGGGGATTTATAGACAAAACAGAAAAGCAGGTTATCCCTTTTAAATATGAAAGCGTTCAGTCTTTCTCAGAAGGAGTTGCTATAACTAAACTAAATTATCGATGGGGTGCTATTAACAAGGAAGACAAAGAGATAATTCCTTTCAAATATGATTATGCTGATAGTTTTTCAGAAGGTTTAGCAAGAGTACAGTGGAATAATAAATATGGGTACATAGACTTAAAAGGTGAAGAAATTACACCTATAAAGTATGATTATGTTAGTAGTTTTTCAGAAGGTCTATTAATAGTAAAGCTCAACAACAAATGGGGCTTTATAAATAAAACAGGTAAAGAAGTGATTCCTATAAAGTATGATTATGCATATAGTTTTTCAAAAGGTTTAGCTAAAGTAAAATTGAATGGTAAAATATTCTATATAAACCCAAAAGGGGAATGTGTTATAGATTGTAATAACGCTCCTTCCGACCACCCCAGAGAAAAATAACTTAAAAAAATAACAAACATGAAAAACATATTACTTTACACTCTATTACTAACTGCTACCCTTGGCTATGGACAGGGGCTGCTACCTGAAGAAAATATACAACTTAGTCGGAAAAATGTTCAAAAAGGAAAAAAATATGAATGGAAAGAAGAATATTCAGAGGGTTTGGCTTATGTATTTTCAAATGATAAATATGGTTTTGTAGACACATCTGATAATATAGTTATACCTATTAAATATGATTATGTTCGTTCTTTTTTAGAAGGTTTAGCAGGTGTTAAATTGAATGGTAAATGTGGGTTTATTGATACAACAGGCAAAATAGTAATTCCTTTTATGTATGAAGATTTTGTTAGTTTTATTCAGGGTATGGCTCGTGTAAAACTAAATGGTAAATGGGGATTTATAAATAAAGAAGGAAAAGTAATAATACCTTTTAAATACGATTTTGTCGAGTTCTTTAATGAAGGATTAGCGTTAGTAGAAAACAATCGTAAATATGGTTTTATAGATATAACAGGTAAAGAAGTAGTTCCTGTGAAATATGATTATGCTATGAGATTTTCAGAAGGTTTAGCTTCGGTAGAATTGAATAATAAATGGGGGTTTATTGATACAACAGGCAAAATAGTAATTCCTTTTGTATATGAATCTTTTTCTAATTTTGTAAAAGGTTTAGCTCTTGTAACAATTAATAATAAATCATTCTATATAAACAAAAAAGGTGAATGTGTAAGGGGCTGTAAAAACGCTCCTGCCGACCACCCCATAGCCAAATAATTTTTAAAAATATTACAAACATGAAAAATATATTACTTTACATATTATTATTAGCTGCAGTAATGAGCTATGGACAAGGATTGTTACAAGAGGAGAAGATAGTTCCTCCTAAACGTACTACCCCCTACAAGGCTAAACCTGCACCTCCCTCAGCACAAGCTGCTGAAAAAGCTCGTATTGCTAAAATGGAAAAAGAATTGCAAGAAGCTGATGCTGCTTTTGAAAAAGAAGAATATGAAAAAGCATACATTATATATACTAAGTATGAAAATAATTTAGATGGTGAACAATATTATCGTTTAGGGTGGATGTATGCTACCGCAAATGCAACTGATAAAAATTTTGAGAAAGCAAGAATATATTTTGAAAAAGGAGCCAATTTAAATAATGCTGATGCTATGAATGGATTAGGTAGTATTTACAGAATAGGAGGTAATGGAGTAACTCAAAATTATGAAAAAGCCTTGTTTTGGTATAAAAAAGCTATTGATAATGGCAGCGCAAAGGCTATGAATAATTTAGGTTGGATGTATAATGAAGGTTTAGGAGTTACTCAAGATTACAAACAAGCATTTTATTGGTATAAAAAAGCGGCTGAAGCAGGAAATAGTTATGGTATGAATAATTTAGCTATCCGATACTATAATGGAGAGGGCACTTCAAAAAATTTAGAGCAAGCTTTCTTTTGGTTTAAAAAATCAGCTGAAGCGGGAAATGATTGGGGAATGAATAATTTAGCTTTTCGTTATTATAATGGAGAGGGTACCACCAAAGATTATAATCAGGCTTTTTATTGGTTTAAGAGAGCAGCTGAAGCTGGAAATAGTGATAGTATGAATAATTTAGCAACCCGCTATTATAATGGAGAGGGTACTACCAAAGACTATAGCCAAGCGTTTTACTGGTTTAAAAAATCAGCAGAAGCGGGAAATGATGTAGCGATGAATAATTTAGCTATTTGTTATTATAATGGTAAGGGTACTGCTAAAGATTATAATCAGGCTTTTTATTGGTATAAAAAAGCAGCAGAAATAGGGAATAGTAATGGTATGAATGATTTAGCTAATCGTTACTATAATGGAGAGGGTACCACCAAAGACTATAATCAGGCTTTTTATTGGTATAAAAAATCAGCGGAAGCTGGAAATAGTTATGGTATGAATGGTTTAGCTATTAGTTACTATAATGGAAAGGGTACCACCAAAGACCATAATCAGGCTTTTTATTGGTTTAAGAAAGCGGCAGAAGCTGGAAATAGTAATAGTATGAATAATTTAGCTAATCGTTACTATTATGGAGAGGGTACTACTAAAGATTTAGAAAAAGCTAAATATTGGTATAAGAAAGCTTGTGAAGCAGGTAATCAAACAGGATGTGATAACTTAAAGAATTTAAACTAATATGAAACTAATTTTATTTTTGCTTTCTCTGCTTATTAGCAGCTATGCGTCAGCTACTACGTATGCTGTAATTGTAGGAGTGGAGGAATACGATAGTCCTAAGGTGAATAACTTAACGGCTTCTGTAGATGATGCTGAGCGTGTGTATACTTTCTTTTTGCAACATACGGCTGCCGAAAATCTTATACTGCTTCGCAACAAAGAGGCTACTAAAGCTAATATACTAAAAGCTATGCAGCGGCTATTTGCTAAAGCAAAAGCTGATGATATGATATTTTTCTATTTTTCAGGGCACGGTAGTAAAGGGGCTTTCTGTCCGCACGACATCAGTACCGGAGCTCTTTATCATACCGATATAAGGAATGCTTTTAAGGCTTCGCACGCTAAAACAAAAATGTGTGTAGCCGATGCTTGTTATTCGGGGAGCATTACTACTAAAAAACCAGCTCCTGCCTCGCAAAAAAACAACAATCAGAATGTTATTATCTTTATGTCGTCTCGCGATAACCAAGTTTCTGCCGAAGCAAGAAATTTTACAGGCATTTTTACCAGATTTTTCTTACTCGGTATGATGGGGGAAGCTGATGCCAATAACGACAGAGCCATTACTCTATACGAACTTTATGTATATGTGCGCAAAAACGTAACTAAGACCCATTCGCAAGTGCCTGTAATGCTGGGTAAGTTTGATAAGAATATGAAGTTAATAAGTTATTAATCGATACTATGGAAAAACATTTAAAAATCAAACACAGTAAGTTTCACAAAATATGTATTCCTACCCTACAAGGGTTTGAGCTTATATCAGTAAATGAGATTATGTACCTACAAGCTGATGGTGCTTATACATATTTTTTTATGGAAAGTGGCAATCGTATCACCTCAACTAAAAACTTAGGTTTTTATGAAGAGGAACTGAAAGAAGAGCCTTTCTTGCGCATTCATCAGACTTTTATGGTGAATATCAACAAAGTAAAACAATATCTAAAAGCTGATAACGGCTATGTGATTATGACTACCGGAAAAGCTATCAGAGTATCGCGTTCTAAAAAAGATGAATTATTGGCGTTTTTTAAGATGGGCTACTCATCAGAATAATCAGCCAAAATAACTATATGATTAGAAAAAAGAACACTTTATAAAACAACCTTTTTATTATTGGATTATAATACTTACATTTGCAACAAAAATATAGACTATGGCAGCAAAAACTATCACTTTAGGGCGCGACACCTCTAATACAAAAGTTTATAATAAAGGAGACATCAGTAGTAAACACGCTAAAATTACTCTGATAGGTAATAACGAGTATGAAGTAGAAGATTTAGATTCTACTAATGGTACGTATGTGAATGGGTATCGCATAAAAAAAGCTAAAATATCAGGCAATGACCAATTGCGTCTTTCTATGGATACTATTGTAGATGTACCTGCTTTGTTTGGTGCTAAACTACCTTTCCCACCTATGCCCAAAAAGAACTCTCCTAAAGATTTCACTAATGAGTTTGCCCAACTAAAGGAGATATACGATAATTACAAAGCTGAAAGAGCAAAAATAACTATAGATTACAATAGGCGAACAGGGCTCATCAGAGGGGTATTAACCTCAGTGCCTATGGTTGCTATTATGTTTATAGCAATGGGTATGGGGCAAGATGGTGAGCAAAAAATAAGAAACTCTTTAGGAATGAGTATGATGCTACTGATGACTTTAGGCTCAACCTTAGCAAGCTATTTCACCAGTGATAATAGTAAAATGTTAGCTAAGTTAGACGAGCTTGATGAAAACTTCAGAATACGCTATGTATGTCCTAATCCTGATTGTCTGCACCAACTAAACGGACAAGCGTGGAATATATTGCACAGCACAGGCGAATGCCCTAAGTGTCGTGCTATCTATAACAAGAACAAACTAAAAAATATTTAATAACCTAATAAATAACATCAAAATGGACGAAAAAACAAAAATCTTAGAAGAGAATGTAAAGAATAATGATTCTTTCAAAAAAGAAGCGGTAGAAAAAGCAAAAACAGCTAATAGAGAGGCTATAATGAAAAAAATAGCTGTGGCTGGAGGAGGCGCTGTATTAGGAGGTATTATAATGGGCTTTACCTCATCAGAAAACCACCCTACTACTGAGGGAGAAAATACACACGGACAGCCTCATCAATCTACTGAAGAACCTGTAGTTGTAATACACGATAAAGCTCCTGTTGCCCAGAATGTAACAGAAGATATGAGTTTTAGTGATGCTTTTGCTATAGCACGTGCTGAAGTAGGCCCTGGAGGAGTTTTTCAGTGGCACAATAAGTGGTATGGCACTTATACTAAAGCTGAATGGGATAGTATGGATGCTGATGATATAGCCCAATACAATCAATCTATTAGCCATCTTCCTGCATTAGAGCCTTATCATCCAGACCCTAAACCTGAGATTATACACAACATTGATGCTGAGGTGTTAATGAAAGAAGAAGATGTAACCTTAACTGATGGTCAAGTAGTACATTTAGCACACTTCAAACAAGGTAACGAAGTCATTACAAAGGTAGATGTAGATGGAGATGGGGAGTATGATTACATACTTGATATAGAATCAGGACAAGCAATCGGTTTAAACGGAAATGATGACACTGAAATGCATTTCGACTCTAATAACAATCCTACTCCTGAACCTATAGGTGACCCTATTATAAAATATGACGAAATAGGAGGATATCCTGCAAAGTTAGAAGTCTATAACGATGGACATCAAGAAATACATATTGATAGTGATGGAGATGGACAATATGATGATGCAGCTATAATTGTAGAACCCGATGGCGTAACAGCAACAGCCTATCTGTATGACGGAAATGGTAATATTATAGACCAAGTGGTAGTTGATATTAATTCGTTATCTGATATTGATTCTACTGTTGAACAAAACACAGATCCTTATGTAATAGATAGTAACATTATAGAGCAAGACGGATATGTGGCACAAGTAAATGTTTATTCGGATGGGCATCAAGAAATACTTCTCGATGCTAATGGAGATGGACAATATGATGATGGTCGCATTTTTGTAACCTCAGATGGTGCTATCAGTTATTATGATGCTGATAATAACCTAGTAACAGACCCTTCAGCACTAAATGCACTAAATCTGCCTGAAGATGATGTTGTTACTTTTGAAGTAGAAATTAATGATGATAATAACATCGCTGATAATAATTTCGGAGATGATTTCAACAACAATATTGACACTAACGATTGGTCATCACCTGTATAACCCTAAAAAATAAAGACTATGGATATACGTTGCCCTCGAGAAGAGTGTAATACCAAGATAAATGTGGCAGAAGCGGTACTTTTTAACACAAATGTTCAACTGAAGTGCCCCTCTTGTCTTCGGTTTTTCAAACCTTTTGATACCTTGTCTGAGCTACAAAAAAAAGATATTCTAAACAAAAAAGAACAGAGCAAAAAAGCTCATAAAGCTTCAGAGGTATCCAAAGGTAAAGAAGAAACTCAAATATTGGATAATGTTAAGAACAGTGCCCCATATTCAGGGGGCACTATCTTAGCCATAGGTTGGCTTATAGTACACGATGAGAATACACATTCGCAAACTTACGACCTAAAGGAAGGGCGCAATCTTATTGGTAAGATATCAACCTCTAAACCTTGCGATGTAATGATAGATACACCAGATCCTTATCTATCGCGTAACCACTTTATAATAACTGTGACTAAAAGAGGTAAGCAATATCAATATATTATAGAAGATTATAATTCTACTAATGGTACCTTTATACAATCAAAACAAATTAGCAATACAGAATGTGAAATAAAAAGATTGGTGAGTGGGGAACAGATTTATATAGAAGATGGCTGCCTTATTCAGGCTGGAAAAACTAAAATATTCCTAAAAACACCTCAAACAGTGGCTAATAAACAGCAAGCTAGCAATGTAGTACAACAAAAAGGTATCACTAAAACGATTATTGTATGACAAAGAAAATGATCTCTTATAATAGTTTTTCTGAACAAGGAAAACGTGAAAATAATGAAGATAGCATCTTTCCTAATGACGAGTTTGAACCAAAAACTCCTTTACTTTTTTTAGTTTGTGATGGAGTAGGTGGACAGGCTAAAGGTGAAATAGCTAGCGATTTAGTATGTACTCAGATAGACTCTTTTTTCTCTTCTAAAAATATAAGTATTTCTGATAAGACTACTATAGAGGAAGCTGTAAAATTTGTAGAAGAAAAGTTTGATAGTAATATTGTTGTTCAACCCGAAACTAAAGGAATGGCTTCAACTATGACACTATTGCATCTTCATTCTAAAGGTGCAACAGTAGCTCATATTGGCGACTCTCGTGTATATCAGTTTCGGAAAGGCGAAATACTCTTCAAAACTAAAGACCATTCATTAGTACAAGAACTTTTTGATGCAAAACGTATCACTGAAGAGGAAATGGCTATTCATTCTATGCGAAATCGTATTACTAGAGCTATACAAGGAGCTAGTGTCAAACCTACAGAACCTTCGGTAGCTCTTTTAACTGATTTGAAAGAAGGTGATATATTCCTTCTTTGTTCTGATGGTGTATTAGAATGTTTTACTGATGAACAACTAAAAGAAGTTTTTTCTAAAAGTAATTCTGAAAATACTATTGCTGCTACTCTTGTAAGTAAATGCCGTACTGATTCAAACGATAATTACTCAGCTTATGTTATAAAATTAGAGCAAGCATATATTGATAGCTTAGAAAATAAGGCTGTTGAAGAAAATGTTGAAAACATTAATAAAGAAGTAACAAAAGAACAAGAAGTAACAGAAGAACAAGAAGTAACAAAAGAACAAGAAGTAACAAAAGAACAAGAAATAGTACCTCATTTCTCTGTTTTTACTCAAAAAAAAATAAAAATATGGCTAATTATTATATTAATAATCATATTTTCATCTTTTCTTTCTTTTTTATTAATTCATTACAACAAATAAATTTATCAATATGAAAAGTTTTTTATTTACACTTATATTTTTAGGATTAGCAACAGTTGGTACTCTATCTGCTCAAACACGTCTACCAGGAGCAGGCTCTAATAGTAGTTCCTCAGAAAAACCGGTTGATTTCAAAAAAGAGAGACAACTAAAAAAAGATATTGATGAAGTAGGACTTGCTGTAGCTAATAAGATTATGCGTTGCTGCTCCTCTTGGGGAGGCAATAATGTATATGCAGAAGTAGATTATAGTGAAGTACGTGTAAATTCTATTACTGGTACCTTCACTATTCCGATGCTCATTGGGTGGTATGGTTCTATTTCTGGAGGGCATTATTGGATAAAAGGGAAACTTATTGTTAACTGTAATGGACAACAAGAGTGGCTAAAAATACAAGATAGCGGAGGGTTTAATCCTGGCTGTCCTAAAGATTGTATTAGCTAATTGAATACTCTAAAAACAACTTCGTTAAATACACTTTACCAACTATAATCTAAAACCGACAGCTTACAAAAAGTACTATACAACTTAATAGTTAATGTGCTTATCTTTGCCACAGAAAATAAAGATAATTATTCACCTTTTAAAACTGTTGCAAAATGAAAAAGATAACTACTATCCTTGCATTAGCACTTTCAGCACTGGCTGTAAGCTGCCTAAAAAAAGAAAATGAAAACCCTGAGAATACCGCTGATACTCCAGCAGAAAATGGGTTAGAGTTCGCTACGGGTTTGCCTGTAAAACCACATGCCGATGACGACATTCCTACGGCTACTTTTACCCCTCGTGGTAAGCTACCTGAAAAGTATATGTTAGATGCGCCGCCTGCTCATAAGTACGGGCAAGGAAAAATACAAGGTTCTTGTAGTTCATGGGCTATAGGCTATGGCTTGCAATCATATTATCGCAAGCTAAAATACAAAATGAGTTATACTGATAAAAATGTATTTTGTAGCCCCGCTTTCCTGCATAATGCTGTAGGCAAAAACAATTCAGATTGTATGGACGGTAATGACATACCTGATGTTTTAGAATTCTTACTTGAAAAAGGAGTCTGTACTTATGAAGAAATGCCCTATAAACAAAATGTCTGCGGAGTACAACCTAATGCTACACAAATGAAAAGTGCTTTGAAAAACCGCATTAGTTCTTTTGATGCTGTTAGACCTTTAGATGTAGGAAATATAAAAAGAGCTTTGTATGAGGGAAAACCTGTAATTTTCTCTGCTTTCCTCAATAAGCGTTTTGCGACACGTCTATTTACTGTTCGAGATGGTCATAAGGTATGGACAGATAAGACAAAAGGCTCTGATGAAGATTACCATGCTATGATATTTTTTGGTTGGGATGATAGCCTTAACGCTTTCAAAGCCCTTAATTCTTGGGGAAATGCTTGGGGTGAAAATGGTTATGTATGGGTTGATTACTCTCTTATCAATGGCAAAGTTGTTGATAGGGCTTTTGTCGCTGAAAATGAATGGGATGATTATAGTCAAAACCAAAATAATCAGGATAATAATAACAATCAAAGCAATAATAATCAGAATAATAACCATCATAATCAAGGGAACAATAATCAGGGAAATAACCAAAACAATCAGCCTCCAATAGTTAAAAATCCTATAATCAATGTAAGTGGAAAAATATTTTTTGGCGATGTTGAGGTAGGAGTACCTGAAGAGAAAACCTTTACAGTTTCTAACCGTGGTAATGCTGATTTAATAGTAACTAATATTACTACCCCAGATGGCTTCTTTGTATACGAATCATTTTTTACTTTGGCACCAAATACTTCAAAAGATATAACTATAACTTTTTCACCCTCAGAAAGTCGTAAGTATTTTGGACAAGTAGTGGTAGTTTCTAATGCCACTAGTGGCAATAATAAAGTTTTTGTTTCAGGACAAGCTAATAATATTTTCGGAATAACCCCAACTCCTACTCCAAGTCCAACTCCTACTCCAAGTCCAACCCCTACTCCAAGTCCAACCCCTACACCAAATCCAACCCCTACTCCAAGTCCTTCGTATACTATTACACCTATAAGCGAAGGTACTTTTACTAATAATTATTGTTCTCCTTATAAAAATATAGCAGGCAATATAAAAATAGATTGTAAAGTAAATGGTAATTATATTAATTTTACAATACGAAAGTTTTCAGGGTATTTTGAAAAAAGAGGTGAAGCGTATATCAAATCAGGAAGTATTTGTGGAAATATCATTTCTCAAAAAAGTTATAGTGCTTCTCAAAATGAAATACAATTCAGTGTATATGAGAGTTTAAGGGTGGGTGAAAGTAAAGATTTTTACGCATTAGTAATTTCTTCTTACCATGAAAGTGAGAGGTACTATGCAAAGGTTAGGATCACACGTAATCATTAATTTTTTCAATAATTATCAATTGGTAATTGCTAATTGATAATTATTTTGTATCTTTGCGCCACAAGACAACACTTTACCACCCGAAAATAAAAAATTCATTATATATGAGAAAAAAAATTGTAGCAGGAAACTGGAAAATGAATAATGATGTAAACAAATCATTAGCCCTTATTTCAGACCTATTGAAAAAAGTACCTCAAACTGATGCAGAGGTGATGATTGCCCCTACTTTTGTAAACCTTATCCCTTCAGTAGAAGCTGCTAAAGGTAGTGCTATAGAAGTTATCGCTCAGAATGTGCACTTCGCTGAAAACGGAGCTTACACAGGCGAAATATCTGCTGAAATGCTAAATGCTATTGGAGTGAAAACTACTATCTTAGGTCACTCTGAGCGCCGTGCTTATTTCAATGAAACAGATGAAAGCCTCGCTAAAAAAGTAGATACAGCGCTAAAACACAATATGCGTGTGGTATTCTGTATAGGTGAAGAGCTTGCTGACCGCAAAGCAAATAAGCATTTTGATGTAGTAGGTAGCCAAATAAAGAATGGTTTATTCCACCTACCAGCTGAGGCTTGGCAGCATATCGTATTGGCCTACGAACCTGTTTGGGCTATTGGTACTGGCGAAACTGCAAGTCCGGAGCAAGCACAAGAAATTCACCATTTTATTCGCAAAACCATTGCTGATAAATACGGCAAAAACGTAGCTGACAGCGTGTCTATCTTATATGGTGGTAGCGTAAAACCTGATAATGCTAAAGAAATCTTTGCTAAAGAAGATGTAGATGGCGGACTTATCGGAGGGGCAGCTCTTAAAGCTGATGATTTCATCAGTATCATCAAAAGTATTTAAGTTATTATTATGCAGAAGAGACTGCCCAAAAACCTTTCGGGCAGCCTCTTCTTTTTTACACCTAACAAAAAATGTTACAAAACGATATATTTCTACGCGTACTAAATGGCGAAAGTACTGAACGCCCTCCTGTGTGGATGATGCGTCAGGCAGGTAGATATTTGCCTGAATTTAGAGCTTTACGTGATAAGTACGACTTCTTTACACGCTGTAAAACTCCTGAATTAGCAGCCGAAATAACAGTACAGCCAGTTGATATTGTAGGCGTAGATGCTGCTATATTATTCTCAGACATCTTAGTCGTGCCTCAAGCAATGAATATTGAGGTAGAAATGAAAAAAGGCGTAGGCCCTTGGCTCCCTAATCCTATACGTACCGCTAAAGATGTGGCTCAAGTGATTGTACCTGATATTGAAGAAACATTAGGCTACGTACTTGAGGCAGTAAAACTTACCAAACAGCGACTTAACAATCGCGTGCCTCTGATTGGTTTTGCAGGGTCTCCTTTCACTATCTTCTGTTATGCAGTACAAGGGGCTGGCTCTCGCGATTTTGCTACAGCTAAAGAGCTTTGCTTTACCGATGCTGCAACCGCGCATCAGTTGCTACAGAAAATAACTGATACTACTATATTATACCTAAAAGAAAAGGTGAAAGCAGGGGTAGATGCTGTGCAGATATTCGATAGTTGGGGTGGCGTGCTTTCGCCTGAAGATTATTGCACTTTTTCTTGGCAATATATCAATCAGATAGTTGAAGCCTTAGCTCCGCTTACTAAAGTAATTGTATTTGGCAAAGGCTGCTGGTTTGCATTGCCTGAAATGGCTGCCTCTAAAGCTTCTGCTTTAGGTATTGACTGGACGTGTAGCCCTGAAAAAGCAAGAGAACTAACCGGCGGAAAGATAGCACTACAAGGTAACTTTGACCCTTCTCGCCTACTCTCTTCACCTGCTGATATTAAGAAAAAAGTAAAAGAAATGATTGATGCTTTCGGAAAGGATAAGTACATAGCTAATTTAGGACACGGTATTCTGCCTAATGTACCGGTAGAAAATGCTATTGCCTTTGTGGAAGCTGTAAAAGAATATCATTAAGAAAAGATTATGAAGTTAAAACACGCTACTCTTATTATCTTATTGGTGCTCCTCATCGACCAATGGAGCAAAATATACATAAAAACACACTTCATTCTTGATGAAGCGGTAACGGTATTTAGTTGGTTTAAAATCTGCTTTGTTGAGAATGACGGAGCTGCTTGGGGTACTGAAATACCAGGTAAATACGGCAAACTTATACTGACGCTCTTTCGTATTGTTGCTGTTATAGGTATTGGCTATTGGTTGGTTTCTGCCATAAAGAAAAAACAATCTAAGATGCTTATTATCTCTATCTCTCTAATCTTAGCAGGAGCATTGGGCAATATCATTGATTCAGTATTTTATGGGGTCATTTTCGACCATAGCTATGGCAATATAGCTACACTTTTCTCACCCAATCCTTATGGTACTTTACTGCACGGAAAGGTAGTAGATATGTTCTATTTCCCGATTATTGACACTATACTTCCTGATTGGCTGCCTATTTGGGGCGGTAAGCGTTTTCGATTCTTTGAGCCTATATTTAACGTAGCTGATTCTGCTATTTGTATAGCTGTAGGACTGATGATTGTTTTCCATAAGAAGATATTCAAAAACTAAAAAGTAAATCCCTTAAAAATAAAAGAGCTGCCCTAATGGAGCAGCTCTTTTTATTTTTATCGAGTTATAAGATGTTTCTTTATATCTTTCCAATGATATTTCTTAGCATAAATATAAAGCATTAAAGGGAAACAGATTAATAATGGTACCCATAAAGTAAGCCCTAACGTAGGTTCTGATACATCACGTAATAGGGAGGGGACTTGGAATACTGTCCAATCTGAAGTAACTAAAAGTGCTGTAAAAAGATTGTTAGCCGTATGAAAGCCAAGCGCTAACTCTATACCGTCATCCATTAAGGTAGTAATTCCTAAGAAGAACCCTGTACCTATATAATAAATAAGAAGCATATAACCTAATTTCTCCACTTCTGGATTAGCAAGGTGCATCAGTCCGAAAGTAACTGAAGTAAACACTAATGGTAGCCAAGCATTGCGCACTGTAAGTCCTACTGCCTGCATTAAGTAAGCCCTGAAAAAGACCTCTTCAAAGCCTGTTTGCAGAGGCATCATAAGAACCACTATCACCAATAACTTCAGAAAAGGTACCCACTGAAAATTCCATACATACGCTTCGGGGTGTATGACGTAATCTATCAGCGTTACTCCTACTGTTACTACTCCCCATAAAGCAAAAGCGAACCAAAATCGCTTCCAATCTATCTTAGGGCGGGCGGTAATTAGAGCAGTTAATGGCTGTCTATGTACGTACTTAACCCATAAGAGCAACACAGCTAAGAATACTGCAAAAATTAATAAGTTCTCAGTAAGGTACATTAGTTCGCCTTTAGACGCAATTTCTGCCTTGATAAGAGAAGAGGTATCAAATAGTAGTGACACTAAAAAGTTCAACCCTGCAAAGGCAAAGAACAGGGTTGGAACTATAATATAAAGCCACTTAGGGCTTAATGATAATTTTGCGTTATTGAGATACATTTTTACTGCGTTATAACACCAATTTCTCCGTAAGATACTATGCTCGAATTATCTACTGTTTTAGTAGCTATTAACCTAATATAGCGCGCATTTTCTTTAGTAGCAAAGCTAATACGTTGTTCTATAGGATTATTCTTTATATTACCAAACTCACCTTCTGATACTTTCTTCCAATGTACGTTATCTGTACTCACTTCAAACACATAATGACTGATAGTACCCTCTGCCCATCTATCTTGTGATGGTAGATAAGTAAAGCCACTCAAAGATAAGGTTTCACCTAAATCTATAGTAATAGCAGGGGTATCGTTTTCTTTCTTCTGATAGCCCCAAGTAGTAGCACTATCATCTATTACTCTATCGATTGTTTTTACCTCTTTAGCACTAGTCGCTATTACTTTCCAGAGCCCTTTAGCTACCTCTATAGAGTGAGAAGCTACCTCGCTGTATTGGTTTCTACTGCGGTCGAAGGCAACTACTTTAAGGGTAGCAGGCTTAGCAAGCGCAAACGGAGAGCCATAACGCATTGATTTTTCAGTAGGAGTTGAACCATCAAGAGTAAAGTAAATCTCAGTAGCTTTATCAGCAGCCCTCATATTAATATAGCCTTCTTTAGTACGCGTTACTACAGGAGTAACTAACAGCTGAGGAGCGTTATACACCCCTATATTACTAATAAGAGGAGCTGCTTTAGCATCTAATATAGTAAAGCGCAATTTAGTAGCAGTTACTGGCTCGAAACGCAAGATTCGTTTATAACCTATAGTAGTTTGTGCATCTATCGGCTGCCATTGTCCGTCTTTTTCGTATTCTATCTTGAATTTCTTCACACGTTGCCCTAAAGCGATGTACTCTTGTGCTAAAAATCTATTGAAAGTAGTGGGTTTGCTAAATGTAAACTCTAATGATGCATTTGTTACCCCATCTTCTGTAGCCCAATAAGTATTTTTATTACTGTCAATAGCATTTGCTACACTAAAAGGCTTATGCTCATTAGTAGCTTTTACAGTAGCTTGGCCTACTAAGTTATCAGCAAAGTCTGCTTCTATCACTTTTTTGAGTTCCATCAATCTCTTGATATCATTCTCGTGTATAAGTCCACGTCTGTCTACTGGTAAGTTAAGCAAAAAGTTGTATCCTCTTCCTACTGAAGCGTAGTAAATATCTACCATTTTCTCAAGCGGACGTACTTGGTGGTCTTCGCGTGCGTGGTAGTACCAACCTGGTCTGATAGATACATCTGCCTCTGCAGGTATCCAATTCTCTCCATTTTCATCACCTTCACCTAAGTGTTTAAAACGAGAGGCCCCTTCTAAAGTAGGATTAGAGGTAAATGGGTTCCAGTTAGTAGTAGTACCATAACCTTTCTCATTGCCTATCCAACGTATATCTGGACCTTCATCACCAAAAATAGTAGCTTGAGGCTGCAATTCGCGCACTATAGCGTACGTTTTATCCCATTGGTAATAGGTGTCAGCATCTATTTTTCTATTTTCGTTAGCACCTCCGTAGTAGCCAGTACCTCCATTAGCGCCATCAAACCACACTTCGTATATTTCACCGTAGTTAGTAAGCAACTCTCTCAGCTGGTTATGAAAGTACTTAACATATGCCGGACGAGCATACTCTGCGTGATTTCTATCCCAAGGTGATAGATAGACTCCAAATTTTAGTCCTACCTTACGGCACGCCTCTGATAAATCTTTCACAAGGTCGCCTTTTCCATTTTTCCAAGGAGAGTTTTTTACCGAATGTTCTGTATATTTTGAAGGCCACAAACAGAACCCATCGTGGTGCTTAGCAGTTATGATAACCCCTTTCATTCCGGCCTCTTTTATCACTTTCACCCATTGATTTACATCTAATTCAGTGGGGTTAAACAGGGCTGGGTCTTCCCCTCCTGTCCCCCACTCCATATCAGTAAAGGTATTCATATTGAAGTGAATAAAAGCGTAGTATTCCAAATCTTGCCACGCTAATTGACGAGCGGTAGGAATAGGATTTACTGCCTGAGGGGTAGAAACTTTTTGTGTAGTTTTGCAGGCAAACAAACTTAGCGCAGAGGCTAATAGTATAATTTTCTTCATATTTATGGTTATTAAACTTCTTAATTAAGAGATGGTTTATAAGAGCGACAAAGGTAGTATTTTATTTACAATCTTACAAATTATTTTTATTTTTCTTCTACTAAAATATTTCCTTTGAAAAGCTTACGAGAATTATTAATAAAAATATTCATACTATCTTTAGCTTCCTCAGTAAGGTCTTTAAAATTATCTTCTTCATATTCTTTGCAAGGTAGTATCTCAAAAAGATATTTACCATTAGCTTTTTTCGTCCTATTTACCCATACTAAATGATAACCTTTATCTACTATTCTGGTTGTATGAGCATCTTTTAATAAGGTAAGCGATACCATTGCTCCCCCATCTGAAGGACTCTTGCGCTGATTCGACACAAAATTGCCTAACGAATATACTACAAATTGCTCTTTATGAAGGCCTGTTTGGGCAGTGTAGTACATTGGCTGTAGCACGTGGGGGTGTCCGCCTATAATAATATCTACCCCATTATCAAACAAAAATTTTGCCACAGCCTCTTGTTGTGTATTTTGGTGCTGTTGGTATTCTATCCCCCAATGAATTACAACAATCAACTTATCTAAAGCCCTCTTTTTAGCTTGGTCTATATCTTCTTTCATTTGGGGTAGGTTGATGCGATTCACTATGGTAGGCTCTGGCACAGGCAAGCCGTTAGTGCCATAAGTGTAGTTTAGTATTCCTACTGTGATGCCATTTTTAGAGAGTACCAACAGGTTATGCTTATCAAATTCTGCTTTATCTCTAAAAGTGCCTGTATGGGCTATTTTTAGCGAGTCGAGCACATCTAAAGTTCTGATAATTCCTTTTTTACCTCTATCGCAGGTGTGATTGTTAGCCGTTACCAGCACATCTATTCCGCTATTTTGGCAAGCTACCGCCAAGGCATCAGGCGATGAAAACTGCGGATACCCCTTATAGGGCTTGCCTCCCAAAGTAACCTCTAAATTAGCTATCGCAAAGTCTGCTTCAGCAAACTTGTGCTTTATTTTGGCAAATACAGGTTCATAATCGTATTGCTTAGTCTTAGCATCATAAGCCCCCTCTACCTGAGGACCGTGCCCCATCACATCGCCCATAAAGAGCAAAGAAAGTCGGTTACCGGCTTCTTGTGCAGTCAAAAAGGCAGGAAAAACAAGTATTATAAGTAGTAATCGTATCATTTGAAGCCTATTTTAGATTGTTTGTTATCTGCTTTTAGTTCTTTAGAGTCTATATTGGTCAATTCAGCTAACGAATAAGGCCTTTCTACTACTAAATCTCTATCGGTTGACTGCAAATACTTATTGCATTTCTCTACGGTCAGCTCTTTAAACTTATATTCTGCTATAAGCCTACCCTTTCTGAGCAAGGCAGCATCTATTTTCGAAATATCTGAGTTAAAAGTACAGATAAGCTGACATTCAAGCACATCCGAAAGCATTCCATCGGCGATATTGAGTATAGACGATACCACATCGGTATTGCTATTAAAGGCGGTACGTTCGGCTATGTAGTTCTCACAATCTTCAAGCACTAATACCGAATTTTTGTTCTCAATAAGCAAGCCTATAAAAGCAGGGTCGGTAAGCGAGGCTATCATCGAGGTAGGTACAAAAATAAATTTCTTATTAGGTATCTGACTTGTAAGCCATTTGATGTAATTAGTTTTACCCGAACCTGCAATACCGTGAAAGAGTACTACCCCCTTATCTTCATTAGTAAGAGCATTCTTTACATGGTGATGTACCTCAGCGAAGTCATCGTTGTACATTGTCTCAAAATCAATGCGATAAGGCTTAATAGTATGTGTTTTAATGTCTATACCCCGCGATGTTTTTAACAATATAGATACTTTTGATTCTTTTGAAACGTATTTTTCTATATAATCCTCAAATAGTTTATTGAGGTTTTCTTTCGTCTTAGGATTGGTATTTTCATAATACACCGAACTGACTTTATAAAGCCCATCTTCAAAAATCTGACTGTCATACTCATTTGATAAGTTTTTGTCTATCAACAGAAAAACCTCTAAAGTAGGGTGAAAATAACACTCTTCCGATTCGTAAAGCTCATTTTGCTTCGAAGCGTATTCAAAAGTGTAATAATCAGTACATTTTACAAAGTGTTTTAGTTTATCTCTGTGTATCACAAGGTCATCACCTCCAAAATAAATATGTGCCATCAGGTCGTCTAATAGTCCGCGATAAGGATTCGTAAAAGTGAGCAGTTTGTACTTGTCATACAGCTCTATGTGGTCATCGCTATCTACCTGTAGCACATTCACAGGGTGATAATATTTTGATTCTTTTATCTTCATAGTAAATTAAAAAATAGGGTTAATTGTCTTCTTGTATCATTTTTATAAGCTCCTCTTCGTTGGCAAATCTCACAAAATTGCCATTCTTAAAGTACGATATATGTCCCGTTTCTTCTGATACTACCAAGGCAGTAGCATCTGTTTTTTCGGTGATAGATACTGCAGCACGGTGGCGCAAGCCGTAGCGTTTGGGCAACGTATCTTCGGCTGCTACAGGCAGGATAACCCGCGTAGCCACAATAGTATTGCCCCTTATAACGATAGCCCCATCGTGCAGCGGACTGTTTTTATAAAATATGCTCTCAATAATAGGCCCCGATAGCTCTAAGTTCATCTTGTCGCCTGTAGCTATCACAAAGTCTAAAGGCACACTGCGCTCTATCACTATCAATGCCCCTGTATGGGTTGTACCGAGTTTATGGCATACGCTTACTAAACCTTCTACATTTAGCAGACTTTCTTTCTGTTTGAAAAAGTGAAATATGCGGTGTAGCTTATTGCGCGCCGTGATATTAGTAGACCCTATAGTCAGCAAAAAGCGGCGGATTTCCTGCTGAAATACCACTATCAGCGCAAATACCCCCACCCCTATAAACTGCCCTAATATACTGCTAAGCAATTGCATCTGCAAGGCTTCGGTGATTTTCCACAATAGGTAAATCATCACGATACCCATAAAAATATTGATAGCTACCGTACCTCTGATAAGTCGGTATACATAGTACAGAAAAGCCGCAAACAGCAGTATATCTATCGCATCGGCAATAGTAAAGTCTAAAATATCAAATAGTTTCATCGTATCTTACTGATAATTTTCACGCACTCTTTGGCTTCCTTCACATCGTGTACGCGTATGATGTGCACCCCTTTTAGTAAGGCTATCGTATTGGCTATAGTGGTAGCATTTAAGGCTCCTACAGGGTCAGTATCAAGTAGTTTGTACAACATCGATTTGCGCGAAAGTCCTACTAATAAGGGAGCTTTCAGTATATGAAAACGCTCCAAATGCTTCAGTATTTCATAATTCTGGTCTAAGGTTTTCGAGAAACCAAAACCCACATCTATTATCACATCGTTGATGCCCATTTCCATCATAGCAGTCTTGCGCTCCGAAAAATAATAAAGCATATCGGTAATGATATAATTGTAATCCGTGTGCTGCTGCTTTGTCTGGGGCGTACCTCTCATATGCATCGCTATATAGGGCACTTGCGCTTCAGCTACCACTTTCAGCATCTGAGGGTCTAACCCACCTGCCGATATATCGTTGATAATCGCGGCGCCTTCAGCAACGGCCTGACGAGCTACCTCGCTTCGGAAAGTGTCTACCGAAATCAGCATATCAGGAAAAACCTTCATTAGCTGACGCACTACAGGTATCACACGTGCTAACTCTTCTTCTTCCGATACCTCAGCTGCATTAGGACGTGTACTATACCCGCCAACATCTATAAAGTCAGCCCCCTGAATAAGCATCTCCTCTGCCCTATTTAGCAACGTCTTTTCGGTTACCCTACTCCCCTCAAAAAACGAATCAGGCGTGTGATTGAGAATACCCATCACACGTGGATAATCAAGCGACACTAATTCACCTTTGCAATTAATCGTCATATTCTATTAGTTAAAGTTAATGTTTTCGTCTTTCTCCTAACAATCCGCAATATTTACCGCTACGGCCAAGCCTCCTTCCGAGGTTTCTTTGTACTTAGAATTCATATCCTTAGCCGTCTGCCACATCGTGTTAATTACCTTGTCTAAAGGCACTTTAGCGTTTTTAGGGTCAGTTGCCATCGCCAATTCGGCAGCGTTAATAGCCTTTATAGCCCCCATAGCATTGCGCTCTATGCAGGGTATCTGTACCAACCCTCCTATAGGGTCGCAGGTCAGTCCCAAATGGTGCTCCATCGCTATCTCGGCAGCTATCAATACCTGCTCTGGGGTGCCGCCTAATAGCTCGCATAGTGCCCCTGCTGCCATAGCCGATGACACCCCTATCTCTGCCTGACAGCCACCCATCGCTGCTGAAATGGTAGCTCCTTTTTTGAAAAGGCTACCTATCTCGCCCGCTACTAATAAAAATTGCTTAATGGCATCCTCTGTAGCCTGCTGATTTTCAATAGTGATGTAGTACAATAGCACCGCAGGTATTACCCCCGCACTACCATTAGTCGGAGCTGTTACCACCCGCCCTAACGACGCATTTACCTCATTTACTGCCAATGAAAAACAACTCACCCACTTAAGTATTTCTCTAAACTTAATATCCGTTTTTTTTATAGAATTTATCCAACTCTTCGGACTGTCATAAGTCACCACCCCTATCAGGTTTTTGTGAATGTCATAAGCACGGCGACGCACGTGCAATCCCCCTGGCAATACACCCTCAGTATGGCAACCTATGTAGGTACATTCTAACATCGTATTCCAGATGCGCAATAGTTCGTGGTTTATTTCCTCTTCAGTGCGGAGTGCTTTTTCATTTTCGTATACTATTTCCGATATTTTCTTACCCTCTGAACTGCAATAATACAACAATTCTTCTGCTTTATCTATAGGGAAAGGGAAAAGAACATTCTTTTTATTGGTTTGCTCCTCTTCACAAGCATTTTCTTTAACAATAAAGCCTCCTCCTACCGAGTAAAAAGTCGATTGATAGTTAAAATCATCACCCGAAGCCGTAAAAGTAAGTCCATTAGCGTGAAAAGGTAAGAAATTTCGGTTGAATACTATATCCTCTTTAGGATTAAATTTTACAATAAGCTCATTGCCTAAATACAGTTCTTGGTTATTAGTAATAGCTGTGATGATAACGTCTAAACTTTCTATAGGCACATACTCAGGGTCAGCCCCGCTAAGTCCTAACATCACAGCAAGGTCAGTAGCGTGCCCTTTTCCTGTAAGCGAAAGCGACCCATAGAGGTCTACCGACAATTTTTTAGTATTGAGCAAGTAGTTCTTTTCTCTTAGTTCTTTTACGAAGGCTTCAGCCGCTCGCCACGGGCCTAAAGTATGCGAGCTCGAGGGGCCTACGCCTATTTTTAGCATATCAAAAACGCTTATCTGTTCCATTTTCTATGGTCAAAAAAAATCAATCGTGCAAAGGTACAAAACAATTATGAATTAGCAAATTTGTTATCTGTTTATTATAGCAGAAATCGCAATACTTAATAAAAATAAGTATTGCGATTGTCTTTTTGCAGAAAATACTAATTCAGTATATTTTTAAGGCATAGCCTTTAGTTTAGTACCTTTTACTACTCGTTGATGGGTATTAGGGTCATATTCTGTTATATCAGTAATAGATTTCCATTGAGCATTATTCTTATAAGCGTTTAAACTACTTGCAGGAACATATACATTTTTCAAAGCTGAATCTATCTTTCCAAGAGAAGGATTATTACTATATCTTCCATTATGAAGTATAGGAGGAGTAGTTGCTTCTATATAAATATTTTCAATTTTTGTACCTTCAAAAACAGAACGACCAAGTGAAGTAATATTTTTAGGTAAGCGAATTTCTTCTATACCACTTTCTTCAAATGCTGAATGTCCAATAGTAGTTATTTTTTCAGTAAGTTTAATCGATGATAAATCCTCACATCCATAAAAAGCTTTGTTTCCTATTTTAGTAACAGTTGCCAATTCAGGAATAGCAGTCATATCAACACTAGTTGTATTTTTATTTCTCCATTGTAATAGAGTCGTACCATCATCACTTATTAAAAAATCTACTTTTTGGGTAGTGCTGCCACTATTGCTCGTTAAGTTAATTGCTGTACCCCAACCACTTTCTGTTTTAGGTCCGTAAAGACGCTTGTTTTGAGTATCAATATACCAATCGCCTATTTTCCCCTGAGAAGCAGTAGGAGCAGTAGTTCCTGATAAAATTAGAGAACCGTCTCTTCCGTTAGCTCCATCATTACCATTGTTGCCATCTTTTCCGTTAGTTCCATCTTTTCCATCTTTACCTTTGTCCCCTTGAGTTCCTTTCAACCCCATAGCACTTCCCCAACCTTCTGCTGTTTTAGGCCCGTAAAGCTCCATAGTAGTTTTGTTGAGGTAATAATCTCCTACAGCTCCTAACGAAGCTGCTGGTGCTCCATTCCCCGAAAGAATTTGATTACCTTTCTGAACTTCTACACGTTCAATTACTTTTTCGGTTTCTTTACCGCAACTGCTAACAGTTAGTGCTCCCAGCACTGCTACTGCTATTAAAATTACTTTTTTCATTTGTTTTTGATAAAATTAAATTGTTATTCTTACTCTCTTATAGGCTTTTCAGATACCGCCTTTGTCTTTCACATAAGAGCATAAAAAAAGCGTGGGTACATTCCCTATACTTCCCTTATAGAGCCCGACCAAAGGCTGTGTGCCAAAGTAAAAAGGAATGCCCACGCTTATAACGCAGGCATTTCCACTTCACTTTTCCTAACACAAAAAATTGGTCGTTTTCTATAAGGAGGAAAATCGTAAAGCGAAACGCTAATTTATGTCTTTATGTTATTGTTTTTCTGTCTCTTTTAAATAGGATTTAAATGGTTTTTAAATTTTGTATTTATTTTCTATAACTCTATGCTAATTTTCTGGCATCTTCTAAAGATATTCCTGTTTCTGGAGATAATTCCCATTCTCTTAAGCGATTGTGCAACTCTTTTCTATAAGCATCAGAAATGGTATACTTCTGATCATCTATTATTTCAAAATTAAGTCGTTCGAGAGCTATTTTTGCATCACTTAGGCTAACTCCTTTAGGTGGTTTAATAGTAAGTGTTTCCATAATAATAACTTCTAAAAATTTGCGACAAATATACAACTATTTTTTAACTTAGCAGACTATTCTCTATAAATTTATCAAAATCTGATTCAAAAAGCCTATCCTGCACAATGCGATACTTCTCAAACTCGCTAAGAGCGTGTGCACGAGCTATTTCTGCGGTTATTTTGCCTGCGTCTTGCAACACTTGCCGGTCAGCAAATACTAAAAAGCGATTCAAACGTTGCTCCCAATCGCTCATCGTCATCGGTATATGCCGTAGTGCCATATCTTCTGCCATATCCAAATAAGCCGATACCAACCGCTGTAGCTGCGCCATTTCATCCTCAGTCAGGTAGTTTTTAGCCACTACTACATCAAAAGGATATATCTTGCCCTTAGGCGCATCTTTCCAAGTGTTAAGCCCCATATTAGTTTTTTCAGCATCAGCGCGCTCATAAATCACCTCTGCAATTGTACCGCTCTTTCTGAATTTACCTTGTACCCTACTGCTATAATTGCCGATAGGTTATAGTGTTTAGTATTGTACATCTTACCATCATCGGCAGTTATTAGAAAATTTCTAATAACTGAATTTTCATCTAACTCATTGTCTTCGAATATCTTTTGCAAGTGATAGGTAATTGTATGAGATTCAACATCATAAAGCAATCCCATCATTTTCTGAGAAAGCCATACGTTTTCATCGGCATAGAGACTTTGTATATTGCTCTCACCTGTAGCTGTCACAAAGGTAAGATACTCTGCCACTGAAGCCCGCACCATATCTTTAGTTGTTTTTTTTCTGTTCATCGATTACTATAATCAGGAGTCGCAAAGTTAGTGATTTATATAGATATAAGCAAAAATTATTCACAGCATTTACATTTAACTCTATGGCACTGTGCGAGATTTAAATGTACCTAAAGTTAAATGCGAATACTGTGTACCTTACGTATAGGATGAGCGAACGATGAGCGAAGGATAAGCAAAGAATGACCGAAAATTAATCGACCTCTGGTAATTAAAATTTTGTCAATTGACAAAAAAGTACTACTTTTGTAATAAAATTATAGATTTTCAAGAATACAATGAATGTAGAAACTGTTGCTTCAGAGCACGTAGCCACTGAAGCATTTCCTCAAGCTAAACCCAAATGGATTCGGGTAAAGCTGCCCACCGGCAAAAAATATACTGAACTGCGCAATGTAGTTGATAAATATAACCTACACACTATCTGTACTTCTGGCAGTTGCCCTAATATGGGCGAATGCTGGGGCGAAGGTACCGCTACTTTTATGATTCTCGGCAATATATGTACCCGCTCTTGTGGTTTCTGCGGAGTGAAAACGGGTAGACCTGAAACCCTCGACTGGGAAGAACCTGAAAAAGTGGCTCGTTCTATCAAGCTGATGAATATCTCGCACGCAGTACTTACCTCAGTAGACCGCGATGACCTAAAAGATATGGGGAGTATTATTTGGGCTGAAACCGTAAGGGCTGTACGCCGTATGAACCCTAATACTACTATGGAAACGCTTATCCCTGATTTTCAAGGAGTAGAACGCAATCTTAACCGTATATTAGAGGCTGCCCCCGAGATTATCTCGCACAATATGGAAACCGTGCGCCGCCTCACTCGCGAAGTGCGTATCCAAGCTAAATACGACCGCAGTCTGGGAGTATTAAAATATCTGAAAGAGAATGGTGCTAATCGTACCAAATCGGGTATTATGTTAGGATTAGGCGAAAAAGAAGAAGAGGTAATTGAAACTTTACACGACCTAAAAGAGGCTAAAGTAGACATCGTAACTATTGGGCAGTATCTACAACCCACTAAACGACACTTGCCTGTTAGAGCCTTTATTACCCCTGAGCAATTTGCTAAGTATAAAGAAATAGGTATGAGTTTAGGATTCCGCCACGTAGAAAGTGGTGCCTTGGTACGCTCTTCTTATCGCGCCCAAAAGCACTTGTTATAATCGATTTACCAATTTCCTAATAAAAAAGAGACTGTCAGTTAATTTCTGACAGTCTCTTTTTTTTAAATATCATTTCTAAGTAAAGTGTGTTTCAAAACAAACTCTAATAATAATAAGACTCCTGCTACAAGCACCCACCATCTGAATTTCTCATCTACTTCGGTATATTTAAATTCTTCTATCTTAGTAGTTTCCATCTGGTTAATCTCGTCGTAAATCTGTTGCAACTTCTGGTTGTTAGTAGCGCGGAAATAACGTCCTTTAGTCACTTGGGCTATCTTCTTCATCAGAGGCTCGTCTATATCTACCTGCTGCATACGGTATATGATGCTGCCATCGGCATTCAGGGCGTAAGGCGATAGTGCCATTCCGTTTGTACCTATCCCTACTGTATACACTTTGATTCCATATTCTGCTGCCAACTCGGCTGCCGTTTGTGGGTCTATAAAACCGGTATTGTTCACCCCATCAGTTAATAGGATAATTACCCTACTCTTAGCCTTGCTTTCTTTAAGTCGGTTTACAGCCGTAGCCAACCCCATACCTATCGCAGTACCGTCTTCTATCTGCCCATAAGTGATTTCAGAAAGGGCATTTAGTATAATCGATTTATCGGTAGTAACAGGGGTTTTAGTATAGCTTTCGCCTGCGTAAATTACCAAACCTATACGGTCATTAGGACGGTCTTTCACAAACTGCGAGGCTACCTTCTTCAGTGCCTCGAAACGGTTAGGCTTCAGGTCTTGCGACAACATACTAGCCGATACGTCAATCGCCATTACTATATCAATACCATCTGTTATTTTGGTCTTAGCATTCTCTGAATGCGTCTGTGGACGAGCAAGGGCTACCACTATCAACGCAATAGCTATCATACGCAGCACAAAAAGCAAGTGGTAAAGAGCATCGCTCCAGCTTTTCGTCTTCTTGAAGGCTATGGTAGTCGAAAAAGTAACATTAGCTTGTGATTTCTTATTCCAAAACCAATACCACAACAGCATTAGTGGCAAAAGCAACAACAGCCAGAAAAACTCAGGATTGGCAAATATGATATTCTTAAACATCTGATTAACGATTTTAGGTGGTTATTCTGTTTTAAATGCAATTGAGTTTACTACCCTCTTAGCAATAGCCTTTGCATTAAAGTCATTTATATAGGTGATGAGCAACTGCTGTAAGGCACCATTTTCAGTAAAGCTATAAAGCTCATAATTTGCTTTGAAAGGATTGCCGTTTTTATCGGGCAGTGTCATTTCACCAAATACTTTCATTCCTTTTACACCCGCAGGGGTTGTGTATTCCTCTTGCAAAGTGGTGATATTCTTAGCGCCAGCCTTGTCGAGCTGTGCGAGTACTATCTCATTGACCAACTGCGGGTCTAAAGAGATATTACCATCACCGCGCTCACTACTATTACCTCCGGTTTCCTTTACAAAGGTAATAATATTGGTCATTATATACAGCTCAGAGTTGAGGCTACCAAAATAGAAAGTACTCTGACTGTGAATAATAGGTTTGAAGCCAGTAATATCTACTATCTGCTTGCGCATTAGCACTTTTGGAGTGGTAAGCTCGGTAATAGGATAGCCATAATCACTAGTTACCCATTTGCCTTCGTTTAGCTCTGCCACATACGGATTGAACAACCAATTTTTAAGGGTACGATAGCCAAAATACAATCCTACTCCCCCGAGCAAGAAGAAAAGGAGTATCCCCACCCCTATTCTTATAAGGAGTCTCTTTCGTTTTTGCCTTTTGAGGGCTAATGCTTTCTGCCTTGCTTCATTGATAGCCTGTTCGTCAGTAGGTTCAAGCGGAATAGCTTCTTTGGTTTTAATCACCACATTTTCGATGGTTTCACGGTCGTATTCAGCATTGTCATCAGAGGGTTTATTCTTAGCAAATTTCACCAAATCGGCAGTCTGCAATACCCTTTTGAGGTTAGTAATGGTCTCTTGGTTAAGGTTTAGTTTGCCTTTTTCTTGTAGTAGATTTATTTTCGTCAATAACTCATCAGTAGTACTCTCTTTTGCAAGTATATGTACCTCCTCTTCTAAGTAGGCTTTCACTATATCGGTCAGACGAGTATAGTATTCTTTGTGTTGCGATTGTATGAGGTATTTAGAGTTTTGTAGCTCTTTCAAATCTTGAATAGCACGGTCGAAAGGAGGTAATTTTTTCTGTGTTTGCAAGAAAGGAAATTTCTTTTTGCGAATAAATACAAAATAAACAAAAGCTACTATCAACAACAATAACACCGCAGCAATAATTGTAAGTATCCACCCATACGAGGTAAAAGGTTTCTTAACCTCTTGTATAGGCTTGATGTCGTAGAGGGGCTGTTTGAGGGTATCAATAGCCACTGTATGCACCTCTACCAATAGCGAATCGGTAAAATAATCCTTATTATTGATGCGTATTTTCTGAGACGGAATGGTATACTTTCCTTCGTCAAACTGGGTAAGGTAGTACTCCTTTACCAATCGGTACTTCCCGCCATCGCGCAACGTATCAGCAGCACGGGTTTTCACCATTTCCAAAGGAGCAAATGTCTGTCCCTCAGGAAAAGACACCGGTGTATCGGCAGGCGTTTCTACCGACACTTTATACTGTATTTGTTCCCCTATTTTGATATTTTTCGTATTAGTTTCCACCTTCACCTCTTGGGCGTAAAGCATTGGGAAAGCTAATAAAAACGTATAATACAATAATCGCTTCATCTTCTTTACTAATTTGCTAATTATCTCATCGCCTTTTAAAGTAGCCTAATAGTTTCTGCGTATAACTCTCGTCATTACGACAATTTACTACCCCAGCTCCTGATTTCTGCCAAAGCCCCTCGAAGTAACTCACCGTCTCGCGGTACTGCTGCGCATACTCTTTGCGCACTGCCGAAGAAGCTGTATTTACCCGCATAAGACCACCTGTTTCGGCATCTTTCACCATTATATAGCCCAAATTAGGCAACTCTGTTTCCTTTTGGTCATAGATGCGAATGCCGGTAATATCGTGCTTTTTAGCCGCTATCTGTATAGGTTTCTCGTACCCCTTATCAATAAAGTCAGAAAGCATAAATACAATAGCTTTTTTCTTCATCACCCTGCTGAGGAACTGCAAAGCCTCGCCTATATTAGTTTTAAAACTCTTAGGTTCGAACTCTATAAGCTCTCTGATGATGCGCAGCACGTGAGATTTGCCTTTTTTGGGCGGAATAAACAACTCTATCTGGTCTGAAAAGAGTATCAAACCTGTTTTATCATTGTTTTGCAATGCCGAAAACGCTAAAGTAGCTGCTATTTCGGTGATAATTTCGCTCTTAAATTGCTGTTGTGTACCAAAAAGTTCGCTACCACTTACATCTACCATTAGCATAAGGGTCAGTTCGCGTTCCTCTTCAAATACTTTCACGAAAGGCTCATTATAGCGTGCCGTGACGTTCCAGTCTATCATACGAATATCATCGCCAAACTGGTACGGACGTACCTCGCTAAAGGTCATACCGCGCCCTTTGAAAGTAGAGTGGTACTCCCCTCCGAAAATATTATCGGAGAGTTTTCGCGTTTTAATCTCTATCTTGCGTACTTTTTTTAATAATTCTTTTGTATCCAAAATCTATACTGTCAATCAAAAAAGTGATGATTACCTTTGTTTAATGATAAATTGTTAATGGTTAATTCCCAAAACTCTCTTGGAGTTACAATTTTAGTATGCAAATATTCTGAAATAGTAAAATCATTTGTATTGCCTGTTATAATAAAATCAGCTTTACTCTCGTAGGCTAACTCTAAAATCATATTATCATCTTGGTCAGAAATAATATCCAATTTTATTTCAGGAGTATATTTTACCGATTTCATCGTTATTTCTGTTAGAATAAGCTCTGCTTTTTTAGCAAAATCAGGAAATCTCTGAAATTTAGGTCGAGATAATACATCAAAATATTCTTCTATAAGTTCATCAGAAACACAAATTCTAATTTTACCTTCTAAGAATAAATCAAAAATAATCAAATAGGGATAGCTTTTTTGAATTAATGATGAAACTATTACATTCGTATCAATAATTACGCTTTTCATTTCTTACAGCCTTTACTTCAGCAGAAATATCGTCCATTGTCATTGCTGAAAGTCCATATTTTTCTGAAAGTTCTACCACTTGTTGTAATCCTATTTTAGTAATTTCTCTACTAATAATATCAAGTAGCTCAGAAAAGTGTAATCGCTCTTCTTTGATGCCAAACTTCTGATACTCAAGTTCTGAAATAGATATTTGCAACGTCCTCATAATACTATATTCTTAATTGTTACACTCCCTAATTTGCTAATTAGCAAATCGGCTAATTACTAAGGTACTTCAATCGTATTTACGATTTTATGTACCATCTCTACAGAGGTAATATTCTCTGCCTCAGCTTCGTAAGTGATACCTATACGATGGCGAAGCACATCGAATACTACGGCACGTACGTCTTCAGGAATGACATACCCACGACGCTTGATAAAAGCATAGCACTTAGCTGCCATAGCAAGATTGATACTACCACGTGGCGAAGCTCCAAAACTAATAAGCGGCTTAAGGTCTGCTAAACCGTATTTTTCAGGATAACGAGTGGCAAAGATGATGTCCAAAATATATTTTTCTATCTTCTCGTCCATATATACCTCTCTAACAGCTGCCTGTGCGTTGGTAATCTGCTCTAAACTCACTGTTTGGTTTACTACCGCATAGCTATTGCTTAGGTTGTCGCGCATAATCTGCTGTTCTTCGTCTATTTTAGGATAGTCAATTACTGTTTTTAGCATAAAACGGTCTACTTGCGCCTCAGGTAGCGGATACGTACCCTCTTGCTCTACAGGGTTTTGGGTAGCCATAACCATAAAAGGAGTATCGAGCTTAAAAGTAGAGTCGCCTATAGTTACTTGGCGCTCTTGCATAGCCTCTAACAACGCTGATTGTACCTTAGCAGGAGCACGGTTTATCTCGTCAGCCAATACAAAGTTAGCAAAGATAGGTCCCTTTTTGATAGAAAACTCATTTTGCTTGATGTTGTAGGTCATTGTACCAATGACATCGGCAGGCAGTAAGTCGGGGGTGAACTGTATACGACTAAAAGAGCCGTGCACTGACTTAGCCAGCGTATTGATAGAGAGGGTTTTAGCCAACCCAGGAACCCCCTCTAAAAGGATATGCCCTTTGCCTAACAAGCCTATAAGCAAGGCATTGACCATATGTTTTTGCCCAATGATAACCTTATTCATTTCGGCAGTAAGTATATCGATAAAGGCACTTTCCCTCTCGATTTTTTCGTTTATTTTACTGATATCAACAGCAGTTCTTTGTTCCATATATTAATTAATTTTTCAGTATTTTGCTTTATACAAATATTGTGCCGTGCAGGGCAAAGATAGGAAATAATTTTGAATTATGAATATAGCAGCGAATATGTGATGTAAAATTTGGGTTAAAACAAAATAACGCAGAGCTTTTGCCCTGCGTTATTTCGAACATAAATTTTAATACAAAATGAAACAAATTCTCGTGATCACGACAGGATTCGAACCTGTGACCGTCTGCTTAGAAGGCAGATGCTCTATCCAGCTGAGCTACGTGACCATTCCCCAAAAAAAATATTCCAATAATGCAACTCACAAGGAAACATTAATGAAATATTTTATTTTTGTCGGGGCGGCAGGATTCGAACCTGCGACCTCCTGGTCCCAAACCAGGCGCGATGACCGGACTACGCTACGCCCCGAATTTATCAGTCTTTGCTAAAAGATGCGGAGAGACTGGGACTCGAACCCAGGCGACGGTTACCCGCCGACAGATTAGCAATCTGCTCCGTTACCACTCCGGCACCTCTCCTTTATTTTTATGAACTCCTTTTCTGTCTCTTTTGCGGTTGCAAAGGTACTACGATTTTTTCATTCTGCAAATTTTTAGGCAACTTTTTTTCATCTTTTTTTGAATAAAAATTATAATTCACTCATTATCAATAGATAATAAAATAACTTTTTTATCATTAGTTATTAGGTTTTAGGCTTTAGTCGTTAGTTTTTTCAGCAATAAGAAGGTATTTTTTTGGTTAATAGGAGGAATAGGAAGGCTAAGAAGGCTGGGAGTAATAAGAAATTTGAAACAGATTATGAATAGGACTGGAGTAGGATATTTTTCTGGTTTTTAGGCGGTGATTAGACGTTTGTACTTCGCTCATCTTTCGGTAATCCTTCGGTGATCTTGTATCCTTCCTATATCTAAAGTAAAGGGAAGCTATAAAAGAAATTTTTTCTGAAAGAGCTGAAAAGGCTGGGAGGGTTAGGAGTGCGAGCCGCACTGGCGATTGTGGGACAGGTGAGACAAGTGAGACAGGTGGGACAAGTGAGACAGGTGGGACGGGTGGGAGTGCGAGCCGCACTGGCGATTGTGAGACAAGTGAGACAAGTGGGACAGGCTGTCTCTTATACACATCTGACGCTGCCGACGACTCCTTACGTGTAGAT
>OJLB01000102.1_pt1 | contig 59109 bp, 51 predicted proteins | sample 1596861 | NCBI WGS metagenome assembly OJLB01 (sample SAMEA3904681, study PRJEB24821) | metagenome | biome: Builtin; feature: hospital; material: surface | place: USA | collected 2013-06-06
CGAGATCATGCCTAGTCTCGTGGGCTCGGAGATGTGTATAAGAGACAGGCCCATGAGATTGTCGGAAAGTTGGTGCTGGAATGCAGCAAGGCAGGCTATTATCTACAGGATATTCCGCTGAGCCGCTATCAAGAAGTGTCATCACTGATTGAGGAAGATATTTATCAAGCGCTCGAATCACAAACGGCTGTACAAAAGCGGAATTCCCTTGGCGGGACAGGATTTGCACAGATTCGTCAGGAGTTGGAAAGAGCTAAGAAACAGCTGGAAAAGAAATAAGATATAGGGAACATCGCAAGGGAATTGCGGTGTTCTTTTGGTGAATCGACCTTTTAAATATTTGCAAAAACGGCGTCATAGCAGGACTTATTGGCATTTTCTAAAAATATGGTATAATAGATATAATTTTGGTGGATGGAGTTGAGTTTTGAGAAAAAACTATCGCGTCAAGAGCGAAAAAGATTTTAATGCGATTTTTAAAAGTGGACAGAGTTTTGCTAATCGAAAATTTGTCGTTTACATGTTAGAAAAAGAGCAAAAGCATTTTCGAGTAGGAATTTCCGTCAGTAAAAAGTTGGGGAATGCAGTAGTTCGTAATCGTATTAAAAGAAAAATCCGCCATGTCTTGATGCAGCATCAAAAACATCTAGTCCAGGCAGACTTCGTAGTTATTGCTCGCAAAGGAGTGGAAGAGTTGGACTACCACCAAGTTGAACAAAATTTATTGCATGTATTAAAGATTGCTAAACTTTATCAGGAAGGATTCATTTGTGAAACAGAAAAGTAAATTAGGGATTTTGCTGGTTGCCTCGTTGCTCTTTCTTACAGCCTGCGGAACTAGTCAAGTAACGGCCGATTCATATGGTTTCTGGGAGAAGTTGGTCTATTTCTTTGCGGACACCATTCGTTTTCTATCCTTTGGTGGAAGCAAGGGGATTGGGATTATTCTCTTTACCTTGATTATCCGGACAGTTCTCCTGCCGGTCTTCCAATTCCAGACGACTTCTTCGCGCAAGCTGCAGGAAGTGCAGCCGCATATCAAGCAGCTACAGGAAAAGTATCCTGGTAAGGATATGGAGAGCAGAACAGCCTTGGCTGAGGAAACTCAAAAGCTCTACAAAGAAAAGGGTGTCAATCCTTATGCCTCATTCATTCCGCTCTTTATCCAGATGCCAGTGCTCTTGGCTCTGTTTCAAGCACTGACTCGGGTTGATTTTATGAAGACAGGTCACTTCCTCTGGCTCAATCTAGGAGCGACAGATCCGACCTTTATTCTTCCGCTGTTGGCGGCTCTCTTCACTTTCTTCAGTACTTGGCTTTCAAACAAGGCCTTGCCTGAGAGAAATGGCGGGATGACAGTCATGATGTACCTGATGCCAGTTGTGATTTTCTTTTTTGCCCTCTATGCAGCGAGTGGGGTGGCCCTCTACTGGGCAGTCTCAAATGCTTATCAGGTGGTTCAGACCTTACTGCTGAGCAATCCTTTTAAAATCATTGCCGAGCGGGAAGCCAAGGAACGGTCAGAGCGTCAATTAGAACAGAAAAAGAAACGTGCCCTGAAAAAAGCACAGAAAAAGAAAAAGTAAGTAAGAAGGAGGACTCTTGCAATGGTTATTTTTACAGGAGCAAGTGTTGAAGAAGCCATTCAAAATGGTTTGAAAACGTTGGATATTCCACGGATGAGAGCGCATATCACTGTTATTTCACGTGAGAAAAAAGGCTTTTTAGGCTTGTTTGGCAAGAAGCCAGCTCAGGTGGATGTCGAGCCGATTGCTGAGACGACAGTTGTCAAGGCCAATCAAAAGGCTGTAAAAGGTGTTCCCGAAGAGATTAACGCTCAGAATGAGCCTGTGCAGTCTGTCAGTGAAGCAACGGTTGATTTGGGCCGTGTGGTAGCTGCCATCAAGAAGGTCGAAGGAGAAGGCGAAGTTATCTCAGATGAGGTCAAGGCTGAAATTCTCAAAAATGACAAGCAAGCCAATACGATTTTAGAAGAGACGGGCACCATTGATCTTCTCAAGACCAATCAAGCTATTGATGAGTCAATTGCTCAAGCAGAAGCGGACGATAGCAAGGTTATCTCTTTTGAACAAGCGGCTAAAGACAAGGGTGAGCCGATAGAAACAGAAGAAAGCTCTTTTGCTGACTTAGGCATCCAAGTCGAAGCTGACTACGATATTGAAGAAGTGGTTGACAACGTAACGAACTATGTTCAGAAAATCGTTGATGAGATGGATGTTGAAGCGGGTATTTCCAGCAGCCACAACCGCCGTACTATTAACATGCAGATTGATACCAATGAACCGGGGCGCGTGATTGGCTACCACGGAAAAGTCTTGAAAGCTCTGCAGCTATTGGCGCAAAACTATCTTTATAACCAATATTCTAAGAGCTTCTACATTTCAATTAATGTCAATGACTATGTTGAGCATCGGGCAGAAGTGCTGCAAAGCTATGCGCAGAAACTGGCTCAGCGGGCTTTGGAAGACCGACGCGGTCAGCACACGGACCCTATGTCTAACAGCGAGCGCAAGATTATCCACCGCATCATTTCTCGCATCGATGGCGTGACTAGCTATTCCGAAGGCGACGAGCCTAACCGCTATGTCGTCGTGGATATTGACAGTGAATAAAAAGAAAGCCAGCAGAGATGCTGGTTTTTGTATATAGAAAGGATTTTTTATGTCACTTTTTCCAGCTATTGAAAGTTATCTGCCTCATCAAGGGGCTAAGTATATATCTCCAGACAAGGCAGGGCAGCTGCGTGAGTCTATGTTGGAGCTAAGAGCTAAGGGGCAGGCGGCACGCAAGGAGTTTGCAGACTTGGTCAAGGATTTTCAGAGCCTCTATCCTAAGCTGACCTTGGAGCGAACCAGCCAGTGGATGAATCAGGCGCAGATACTGCGACCCCATTTTTGGAATTATCTTAAAGGCTATGGGGAAATCACAGAGCCAATGTTCGCCCTGCGCTTATATGGAAATGCAGAAGATTTTGGGGTATCGCTGGAGGTGAGCTTCATGGAGCGCAAGAAAGATGAGCACAGCCTCAGCAAGCAAAATCGGGTATTGGAGCTACCTATTCAGCCGCCAGCTTACTATTTTGCTCAGATAGATGGTGTGAGTCAGCGCTTTGAAGGTACTGAGGAAAATCGCCAGTTCCTTACTCACCAGCTGGCAGTCGGTCAGGTTCGTAAGGTCTTAGTTAAATACGATATTCCCCTTTCTCGGGCTGCTTCAAGAGAGCAAGTGCTGTCCCAGCTGCAGGAGGCCATGACAGCCTTGATTCCCTTTTATGAAGCGACTCGGGTTATATGATTACGTTTACAAAGAGAAAGTTATTTAAGTAAGTATTGACAAAAGCCCCGGAATCATATAGAATAGTAAAGTATGTTTAGTAACTGATCACAACTAGCCGGCTAAACGAATACAAGAATCTAAGAGGAGGTATTCATCGTGAAACGTACTTATCAACCAAGTAAAATCCGTCGTGCGCGTAAACATGGTTTCCGCCACCGTATGTCAACTAAAAACGGTCGTCGTGTATTGGCAGCTCGCCGTCGTAAAGGACGCAAAGTTTTGGCTGCTTAATCCAAACGATTTATCAAGAAACCAGCGGAGACTCGAGACCGCTGGTTTTTTTGTGTGTTAAATTTATTGACTAAAGTCGATAGACTGGCAGTACAATTCCTCTTTTCGCCCGGTGTCTTTATTTATGACCTCCACATACCAATCTCCTTTGTGGCTAAATAGTTTGATAAATTGAACTTGAAGAGACTGCTGTTCATACTTAATTGGAAAAAATTCTTCCTGCCTATGTAATAAAATATCTAGAATCATCCGCAGTTGAGAGTTGTTGATTGTTTTTCTGACTTCTGGTTGAAGGATTTTCTCAATTTTTGTAATCTTGCTTAACTGCTGTTCTGAAATCGAGTTTTCAAATTTTTCTTTTAATTTTTGCAGGTCAATATCAAAAGGGCACATATTGTAGTTTTCCAGAGTCAGCATGGAAAAATACAAGGCAGAAATTTCATCTATGGAGAAAATAATAGGAGATAACAAGTCGTTGCTAAGAATTTTATAACTGCCATTCCGGCCTAAATCAGAATAAATTGGAATGCCCAGCGTTTCAAGGCTGGCAATATCACGAAGGGCAGTGCTTTTTGAAATGTGATATCGATTCATAATATCTTTTAGATTGAATCGTCTTTTCTTATTGAGAAAAATAAGCATATCGTTAATTCTTTGAGATTTATTCATGCTAAACTCCATATTTTTATTAAATGGTTTCAAAAAATGATACCTTTTTATATTATACTAGTTTTAGAGAAAATAATAAAGGAGTCCAATATGAATCAATATTTTAAGGCCTTATTGGCAGAACAGACAGAAATGGCTCTAGCTACTTCTGTAAAGGATATCCCAAATGTAAGAATTGTAAATTTTTACTATGATGAGGAGACAAAGAATTTGTTCTTTATCTCATTTAAAAATAGTCATAAAATCCAAGAGCTGGCAATTAATAATCGTATAGCTCTTACAACAATCCCGAAAGGTGATGGGAGGTATATCCGAATTCAAGGGAGTGTCAAAGAAAGCCAGCTTTCTATTGAGGATATAAAAAGCGTTTTTATCCAGAAGTATCCTTATTATCAAGATATTATTGAGCAGCATAGCAACTCCTTGCAACTTTTTGAAGTATCTTTTTCGGATGCTTTCTTGGTCTTAGATAATAATCAAGTTGAGAAAATCAAACTATAAGGAGAAAATAGATGGTTGAGATAAAAAGGTGCGATTGGGCCGAAAATAGTGAGCTTGAGAGAAATTATCATGACCATGAATGGGGGCGACCTGTGCATGACGAGCATAAACTCTTTAAAATGTTGATTTTAGAAGGTCAGCAGGCGGGCTTGAGCTGGCAAACTATTTTATCAAAAATGGATGCTATGACAGATGCTTATGAAAACTTCGATCCTGAAATACTCTCCAATTATGACGAGCAAAAGATTGAAGAATTGCTTAGTGATCAAAGAGTGATACGAAATAGGCTAAAAATAAAGGCAGTTATAAAAAATGCTAAAGCCTATTTAAAACTAAAAGAAGAATATGGTAGTTTGGATTCTTATATTTGGTCTTTTGTAAATAATGAACCGATTGTCAATTCATGGTCCAGTATTGAAGAGGTGCCCGCTCGAACAGATCTATCCGATAAAATTAGCAAAGAACTCAAAAAGAAAGGTTTTTCTTTTGTTGGTTCTACGACTTTATATGCCTTTATGCAGTCAATTGGCATGGTCAATGATCATTTGCTGACCTGTGATTTTAGAATATAATTTTTTTCCTTTGAATTGGAAAAGTGAGCGGTCTATTATCGAATCCCGGCAAATGATGTAAAAAGAGAATAAAACCAGAAAGAAACCGTTTTTCTTTCTGGTTTTTTGTGTATAGTTAAGTACAGTTGCTTATTTTGCCACTGGTAAAAGTATTGGATACAGATAGCAGAGTAAGGTAAAGCTTATCAGGGCGTAAAAGATACCGATGCGAATAGCTTGGATAGGTTTGTAGAAGCGAATCAGGGTCAGTAGGCACCAGACTAAGAGAACTAGGATGAACCAAGCTGAAATCAAGCGCAGCGGTGTTGGTCCGTAAAGGTAGATGTAGATGCCAAATAATTTCCAGCCGGCTAGCAAGGCCAGCAGACCAGTAAAGATAAAGAGAATAGTAGCTGCGAATCGCGTCCCTTTCTGATCCCAGAGCGGTTTTTTGGCAATCAGATAGAAGACGCCTAGGACTGCAAAGTTAAGGATAGATACCCGAACCAGCTGCCAGAAGCCAGCTACGGCAACAGTCGAAGCATTCTGGGGAGAAATAGCCTGAGCTACTGTTCCAGCACTTAGGAGCTGACCAAGCTCACCCAGGCCTGTCAGGAAGAAGAGAGCATAGGTCAGGCAGAGGCTGCCGATGATAATGTAGGCTGCGAAAGCGGGTGCTACTCGCATAGGGCGTATGCTTGCTTGAAATTTTTTGTAGCTAAGTTTAGTATCTTTTTTACCTAACAGACTGCCGGCTAGGAGGCCGTACAAGTACAGACTGACAGGAACAGCCAGGCAGGCCTTAAAGAGAATCATACTGCTATCAAGACTTGAAAAGAGGGAGCCAAGTAGATTCTCAATGAAATCAGCGGTATTGCTGAAGAAAGAGGCAAAGCTGTCTGAAACCTGACTTAGCTGGGACCAGACAAAGTAGACCAAGATTCCTGCGACAAAGAAGCTGCTGACGATAATAGCGAGCTGTTGGGCTTTCTTTGAAGACAGACTGTCAGAGCTGTCGGAAGAGTCTTGCTGCTTGCCTTCTATAAAGACTAGAATAGCAGCAATGAAATTTTTAAAGGGCAGGATGCAGAAGGCTTGAATGGTATCAAACCAGACTAGGATACCCAAACGTCCCTGGCTTAACCAGCCGGTGCGGGACAGAATATAGAAAGCGAATGAGATGTGGATGGCCAGAAATTGGAAAAATTCTAGCTGGCGATGAAGCCCCCAGAGACTTAAAGCTAGGGCTTGAGCTAGTGTCATGATCAGAAAGCTTCTAGCCTCTAATCTGCTGTCAAGATTCTTTATCTGCAGAGATGGATAGGCTAATTTCCTGATTAAGGCCTCGCTTAATAATATAAGGCCGATTGCAAACGGGAAAAAGGGTGCAGTTTGATAATTAAAAAATACTGCAGAGTAAAAGTAGGTTAAAAGATAGAGGATTAGATAGCTGATTTTAAAGAATCGCAGTTGCTTGTCCTCTAGGCCTGTGAAGATGGTCTGTCTTTCTTCCTCTGCGGGCAGACAAGGCTGGATATTCATCTGTTCTTGTGCTGGGTATTCCATAATTATTTCTCCTCCTCATCGTCAGGGACATACTCCAAAATATCGCCAGGTTGGCAGTCTAGTTCACGGCAGAGAGCATTGAGTGTTGAAAAGCGGACAGCCTTGGCTCGATTATTTTTTAGGATAGATAGATTGGCTGGTGTTAGGTCAATCAACTCTGCTAAACGGCCTGCACTGATGCGCTTTTGCGCCATGACAAGGTCTAAATTTATCTGAATCATAAGACCTCCTAAATAGTGTAGTCCACTTGATTCTGGAGCTCAATGGCCTTGCCAAAAGCATTGCGGATGACATGGATAATCAGGGTCAAGATACTGCAGGAAACAGTGACTAAGAGCATGGGCAAATAGGCTGTCAGTCCCATAAAGAGGGAGATAAGAGCGACAGTGCCGACTTCCCAGCCGAGATAGCGCATGTACTGAACATTTTGTGTGATAAAAACCTGATTTTTACCAATGCGGCTTAGGAGTCGATAGAGATGGACAATGCAGGCCAGAGCTAGGCAGCCTAGGACATAGCCGAGCAGCAGCAAGATCCAAAAGCGTGTCCCTCCTTGAAAGAAAGGAGAGGGAAATTCAATAACTAGGTTGACGACCCAAGGTCCTAGGGCTATCAGGATAATGGAAGCAATAAATAAAAGGCTGATACTGATTTTTGTAAGAGTAATGCTCATATCTTCAGCAGTCTTTTTCATTTTGTCTGTCATAATTTCCTCCGACTAACGTTTCATTTCTTAGTAACTATAACACGAATCTTATCGATAATCAATAATAAAATATCGAAAAAAGATAAAATCAGTCTTAAGGACTAGATGAAAGTTTCTAAAAAACTCATATTTTATAGAGATGGATTTCTTGTCTGGAGATGAACAGAGTAGAAGACGATGAATATTTCGCCTGATTTTTGGTATAATGAAAAACAGGAATTGTATACTATTTCTGGTCAGAAGCGGAGTATGTGTAAGGAGGGAAGAGTCTGTGGGTGTAAAGCTTGTTCATTATCGTAGTAAGTTATATGAATTTCTCATGGTTCCTGCCATCGTTTCAAGGGATGATAAACATATGTGGAAGGATTTACGGCAGAATCAAAAGGAGCTGCTTTTTGATGTACAGCCTCACTATGATAAGCTCTATCAGGATTTACTTCCTTTGAAAAGCGAGCTTGTTGCGGTTAGTTTGTTTGAAGGAGCTACAGTGGGACTGGCTCCGCTCCTCTACCTCTACTTGCTAGAAAAAGGAGAAGATCCGGCTAATCCGCATGACTTGTTAGAATGTTTGAAAAAACTAGACGCAGAGCAAATCATCTATTGCTTATCGCTTAAGCTTTCTGCTGGAGAAGTTGCCGAACGACATCCTGAAGAGCTGTTGGCTTTTATAGAGAATAGTGACAAGTCTCCGGAAAATAAATGGTACTGGTACCAAGCTATTCAGCATCCAGAGAAGCTTCGGGATCAATTAGTTTCCTTGCTGGAAAGAGTGTTCGAGCTCTATCAGCCTATTTATGAGCAGTTTGAGCAGGAAGTTCTAGCTTTTGAACAAGAATTTAGCCTATCTGATGTGATGGATGATGAAGAGCAGAATGCCAAGCTTCTTGAAAAGGACACTCAAGTCTTTGTTCTGTCACCCATGTTTATTGACTCTTTTCTCGAAAAGGTTCCTGATTTCACCTCCTATTCCTTAGTCCTTTCGACGAGAAGTTCCCAGTTATCAAAGGCGGAATCGGAGCTTAACGATGAAACATTGGCTCTGACCTTAAAAACTCTTGGTGATGAAACCCGCTATAAAGTCTTGATTGAATTGATTCAGCCGCATGCCAAGAATAAAGATATAGCTAAAAAACTGGGGCTTACAAGAGCCTCTATCTCATTCCATACGCAGAAGCTGTTAAATTCTGGCTTGCTGGAGCTTGTGGTGGATGATGATTCGGTTAAATACACGGTCAATAAAGAACTGATTCAAAAAATTATAGAGAAGTTCAAACAGGACCTAACATAGTTTAAGAAGACCTGGATTCATTCTAGGTCTTCTTTTTGTAAAACAATAATCTAATAAAGATTTGACAATCGGCTAATTTATTGTTATGATTTGTTAAACAAAAATCTAACAAGAGTAAAGGAGATGTCGTATGATTGTTTTTGCAAAAAACAAAAATTTTCGCCAGTTGCTCATCAATCAATGGATTTCAGGTTTTGGGGACATTGTTTTTTATTTGGCTTTGATGAACTATGTCTCCTCTTATTCTTTTGCTCCACTTGCGGTTTTATTGATTTCTCTTTCTGAAACGCTACCCCAGTTAATTCAAGTTTTTACTGGAGTTGCGGCGGACTTTCAGAAGAATCGTATCCATAAATATCTGCTTATACAGTTTAGTAAGGTCGTGCTATATAGCCTGGTAACGTTTTTGCTTCTTGGACAAGATTTCTCTTTCTTGACTCTGCTTGTGATTTGCCTGATTAACTTTCTGTCGGATAGTCTGAGTTATTTTTCAGGTGCCATGCTGACCCCAGTTTATGTAAAGGTGATTGAGCAAGATATGACCTCTGCAATGGGCTTTCGGCAGGCTAGTATGAGTCTGGTTCATATTTTGGGGAATCTAGCTGGCGGTTTTCTCATCGCTTGGTTGAGTATCGGAGCTTTGGCAGGACTGAATGCTCTGACGTTCTTGCTAGCTTATCTAGGCTTTTGGCATATTAGTAAAAGCTTACAGGACTTAGAACCGGAGCTCAGCAGTGCCAAGGAGCTAAATAGAGAGAATTATTGGCAGCATTTATTGGATTCTCTTAAAGTCTTGCTGGGATTGAAAAATGTTGTGAGGTTGTTATTGGTTTCAACCTTTGGGCAGGTCACTCTGAATATTCTGACGCCAGTAGCGACTCTTTTATTGCTGAAAAGGCCTTTTTGGAATTTGCAGGTTGGTCAGTCCATTGCAGTGTTAATTGTTTTAAGTTCCGCTGGTTTGATTTTAGGGAATATTTTGAGTGGCAGTTTGCTGAAAAAACTTTCGACTAAGTTTGCTATGTATAGTAGCCAAGTATGTGAAGGTTTTATTCTTTGCGGTTTTTTCTGGCAAAATTTTTTACTTATACTGATAGCAAGCTTTGCTTGCTCTGTTACAGTCGGTCTGCTGAGTCCAAGATTGCAAAAATCTGTCTTCAGCCTAATACCAGAAGAGTCCATGGGAGCTATCCAGTCAGCTATTAATCTATTTAGCATGGCTGTTCCGAGTGTTTTATCCATGCTGTTAATAGCTCTTTCCAGCAGCATGGGAATTATTTATATTCTCCTCCCGCTTGTGTTAATGCTGGCACTGTCTTTTTACTTAATTATTCCAATGGAGAACTTGAAGGCAGATTCAGATAGCTATTGAATGGCAGCGATCTTATTTTCTGCTTTGAAGAGACTTCTGATTTTTTAGATCATTTTTGGTATAATAAAGGACGGGAAAGACAAGGAAGTAAACCATGAAGATTTTTGATACACACACGCATTTAAATGTGGAAGAATTTGCTGGTCGAGAGGCAGAGGAGCTACAGCTGGCTGCAGAAATGGGCGTCAGCAAAATAAATATTGTGGGTTTTGACCGACCAACCATTGAGTGCGCCTTGGAGTTGGCTGACAGCTATGATCAGCTTTATGCTACGATTGGCTGGCACCCGACTGAGGCTGGGACATATGATGAGGCGGTGGAAGCCTATTTGGTAGATAAACTTCGTCACCCCAAGGTGGTGGCTCTGGGCGAGATTGGGCTGGACTATCACTGGATGACAGCTCCAAAGGATGTTCAGGAGCGGGTATTTCGCCGCCAAATCCAGCTTTCCAAAGAGCTGAACCTGCCCTTTGTCGTTCACACACGTGATGCTTTGGAGGATACCTATGAGATTATCAAGAGTGAAGGCGTGGGCCCTCGAGGTGGTATTATGCACTCTTATTCGGGTTCTTTGGAAATGGCAGAGCGCTTTATCGAGCTAGGGATGATGATTTCCTTTTCTGGAGTCGTCACTTTTAAAAAAGCGACGGAGATTCAGGAGGCTGCGCAGAACCTGCCTTTGGATAAAATCCTTGTCGAGACGGATGCTCCTTATCTGGCGCCCGTTCCCAAGCGTGGACGAGAAAACAAAACAGCCTATACCCGCTATGTGGTAGAGAAAATTGCGGAGCTTCGTGGGCTGACTGTCGAAGAAGTAGCGCAAGCGACCTATGACAATGCAAAGAAGGTGTTTGGGCTTGACTGAGAAGATAAAAATCCCTCAGGTAATTGTCGTTGAGGGCAAGGATGATACAGCCAATCTGCAGCGATTTTACCAAGTTGACACTTACGAGACGAGAGGTTCCGCTATCAATGAAGAAGACCTAGAGCGGATTGAGAAACTGCATCAGCTGCGTGGCGTTATTGTTTTTACCGATCCGGACTACAATGGCGAGCGTATCCGTCGAATGATTATGGAGGCAGTGCCAACTGCTCAGCATGCCTTTCTCCGCCGTGATGAGGCGGCTCCCAAGTCTAAGAACAAAGGTAAATCGCTTGGAGTGGAACACGCTTCATTTGAGGATTTACAGCAGGCGTTAGCTGGGCTGGTCGGATATTTCGATGATGAGGATAATTTTGATATCACCAAAGGCGACCTCGTACGACTGGGTTTGCTTATGGGAAGCGACAGCCGTCAGCGTCGAGAGTATCTGGGTGAAGAACTCCGTATCGGCTATTCTAACGGCAAGCAGCTGCTCAAACGGTTGGAATTGTTTGGGGTGACTTTGGCGGAAGTGGAAGAAGTGATGAAGAGGTATGAGAAATGAACGAAAAAGAATTTGGTTTAGAACAAAGTTTAAAAGAATTAAAGGAACTTATCCCTTTATCCGCCCAACAAACAGATGAAGCATCTTGTGAAGCTATAGTAGATGAAGCGGAATCTATTTACGAAAAATACTTTGGCTCAGAAGAGCTTGCTCTAGCGTATGCTAGGATTTTGTTTAATTTATCAACCAAGCAGCCTGAGTTGAACGAACCGAAGGCTACTGTTGATAAATTGCAGGCCTTGCATGAACAGTTTCCAGATTCACCTGATATAGCATTGAATTATGCTAGGATTTTGTTGTATTTATCAGTTAAGCAGCCTGAGTTGAACGAACCGAAGGCTACTGTTGATAAATTGCAAGCCTTGCATGAACATTTTCCAGATTCACCTGATATAGCATTGAATTATGCTATGATTTTGGTCAATTTATCAGTTAAGCAGCCTGAGTTGAACGAACTGAAGGCAACTGTTGATAAATTGCAGGCCCTGCATGAACAGTTTCCAGATTCATCTGATATAGCAGAAGCCTTTGCTATGATTTTGTTCAATTTATCACTCAAGCAGTCTGAGTTGAACGAACAGGAGCTTACTGTTGACAAATTGCAGGCCTTGCATGAACATTTTCCAGATTCACGTGATATAGCATTGAATTATGCTAGGATTTTGTTTAATTTATCAGTTAAGCAGCCTGAGTTGAACGAACTGAAGGCAACTGTTGACAAATTGCAGGCCTTGCATGAGCATTTTCCAGATTCACGTGATATAGCAGAAGCCTTTGCTAGGATTTTATTCAATTTATCACTCAAGCAGTCTGAGTTGAACGAACAGGAGGCTACTGTTGACAAATTGCAGGCCTTGCATGAGCAGTATCCAGATTCACGTGATATAGCAGAATCCTTTGCTATGATTTTGTTCAATTTATCACTCAATCAGCCTGATTTGAACAAACAGGAGGCTACTGTTGATAAATTGCAGACCTTGAATAAACAGTTTCCAAATTCACTTGATATAGCTGAAACATTCGCTATTATTTTGTTCAATTTATCACTCAAGCAGTCTGAGTTGAACAAACAGGAGGCCACTATTGAGAAAGTACAGGAATTACATGAGGACTTCTCAAAATCTGAAATAATCGCTTTTATATATTGTGTGCTCTTAGCAAGCGTATTTGATTGTCAAACGGAGGTATATAAACGTATTCAAATAACAGAAACGATAAAAAAACTCTATGGACAATTCTCCGAATTTATGCTACAAACTTTTGATGATCTATTTTTTCATAATGATAGTATTTGTGACAGTGAGGAGTATAAGTTATTCAACTTTATCTTAAAGGAAGGGCTTTTAGGGGATGCCAAATATGCTATTTTGAAAATGTGGGCAGAGCGTTATAAAGAAGACTCGACTGAACTAAAAAACTTACTGTCTATCTACCAATATGTTCAAAAAATCAAATACCAACTTGGATTGAAAGATGAAGTTAAAAAGGAAAATTTTAAGTTTGGCCATTACACTAAAGGAAGCGTGCTTCAAAGCTTATTGGAGCAGAAGGAGGATCCAGACCAGTTTTTCATATCTGGGAAAACTCGTCTGAATAATGCGAATTATATGAATGATCCTGAGGAAGGTATCATCATAGAAAAGATATTGGGCTTAGATAGACGAGATATTTTGGAGACAAGCTCATGGTTTTTAATGAGCTTTACTATTAAAACGGATGATTTAGCCATGTGGTCCCAGTACGGTGATGATGCTCAAGGTGTTTGTCTTGTGCTCCGAGAAGACGATTTTTCGAGATTTACATCGTTCAACGATGTTTCATGGCGTGAAGAAATCAGAACTCTTGAGTTCATTAACAAGATGGATTCACCTATATCGGAGTTAAGTAGTAATATAAAAAGCTCTCAGAGTAAATCGGAAAATGAGGAATCAGACGATACTATTAATGATGAAGGAATTGAACCAATTTCTGAAGAAAATGATAATGATTCAAAAGGAAATGTTGATTATCTCTATCGAATAGCCTATATTAATGATTTGGATGGTAAGTTTAGAATAGAAAAAACAGAGCTCTTTGATGATAAAGAAATAATCGAGTTGGAAACATTGTTGGAGTCCTTAAAGAAAAAACTAGATAAGAATTTAGATAAAAAGGATGAATTTTATCTAAAAGCTATTTCTGACTGTATAGAGGAAATTCGTTACTTATTTAAGTCTGTGGATTACAAATATGAGAACGAACTGCGTATCTTACGCTATGCTAACCTAGATTCTGAGAATACAGAAATCAAGATTGATAAGTCTTCTGGAATGGGTAAACTTTATGTAGAACGGGAAAATCCAATTCAAATCGGTGAAGTCATTTTTGGTCCTAAGTTTCCGAATCCTGAATACGTAACTCCCCTGTTGAAACTCTTGGATAAGGATATTGTGTTTAAAAAATCTATGATAAAATTTAGATAAAGGGCTCTATAAGCCAAATATAAGGATTCAATAGGAGAACTGGAGCCATATCCAAGTCCTCTGAAACATGCTGGTATAGAAGAAAAGAAAGGAAGAATACAGCAGACTGTATTCGTAATAAAATGAGAATTGCAGACCATAGTGTGACCCGTGCCATTCTTGAGCGTCACGGTTTCACTTTTAAAAAATCTTTCGGTCAGAATTTCCTGACTGATACTAACATCCTCCAGAAGATTGTGGATACAGCTGAGATTGATAAAAATGTCAATGTCATCGAAATTGGGCCCGGTATTGGGGCTTTGACAGAATTTTTGGCGGAAAGTGCCGCGGAGGTCATGGCCTTTGAGATTGATGATCGGCTGGTACCGATTTTGGCAGATACTCTGCGCGATTTTGACAATGTAACAGTGGTCAATCAAGATATCCTCAAGGTTGATTTGGCCCAGTACATAGCAGAGTTTAAGAATCCAGACCTGCCTATCAAGGTAGTGGCAAACTTGCCCTACTACATCACGACGCCGATTCTTACGCATTTGATTGAAAGCGGAATTCCTTTTAGTGAGTTCGTCGTTATGATGCAAAAAGAAGTGGCAGATAGGATATCAGCTCAGCCTAATACCAAGTCCTACGGCAGTTTGTCGATTGCGGTGCAGTATTATATGACGGCCAAGGTTGCCTTTGTCGTGCCGCGGACAGTTTTTGTGCCAGCGCCTAATGTGGATTCGGCTATTCTCAAGATGGTGCGCAGAGACCAGCCTGCTGTTGCGGTACAGGACGAGAAATTCTTTTTCAAGGTCTCCAAGGCCAGTTTTGTCCACCGCCGGAAAACTCTCTGGAATAACCTGACTAGTTGTTTTGGAAAGTCTGAGGAGACTAAAGGCAAACTGACAGCAGCTTTAGAACGAGCTGACTTATCTCCAAGTGTTCGGGGAGAAGCTCTGAGTTTAGAGGAATTTGCGCGCTTGGCAGACGCTTTGAAGTCTGAGGGATTATAAAAAAATAGAAGATCTGCTCTATATAGCTGGTCTTCTATTTTGCTAATGAGGTACATATGAAAGTGAAATGTGGGTTTCTATTTTCATAATAACAAAAAATCCTATCATGATTGATAGGATTATCTTTTATGCGGAGGAAGGGATTTGAACCCTCACACCCGTACGGGCACATGCGCCTGAAGCATGCGTGTCTGCCGTTCCACCACCTCCGCTTGAGATTCTATTATAACTTATTTTTGTGAAAATGCCAATAGAGAATATCAGTTTTTTTCACTGTATGAAAAAAGCAGAAAAATTTCTATTTTTTCTTTACTAAAATAGTTCTATAATATTGCCATTATAGCAAGTATTTGTTACAATTAGATTAATTACTTATTTAGGTAACGAAATAAAAAAGGAGAATGTTATGAAACTGAAAAAATGGCTGCTATTTTTGATGCTGCCCCTTCTGTTTTTGCTGGATTTGAAGCTGTTTACAGCAACTGCTCAAGCGGATGCTTTGAAGAATGCCATCACAGATATTAAAATCTGGGACCACTCTAATGGCCGCGAAGCAACCAAGGTTAACGGTGCTTACAATTTGGTTCAAGGGGGAAATTATCGCTATGAGCTAGTTTTTGATTTGTCTGCTTATGATAACCAGCTCAAGGATGGGGATACCTTTACCTTTACAGTACCGAACGGTGCAACCATTGCTGATGGTACAACTTTTACTCTGACGGATAATGAAACGCAGGTCCAGCTCGGAGCTGCTAAGATGACATCGAATGGTTCAGGTAAGGGCGGTCTGATCACAGTTACTATTCAGAATTTGGCAGATTACAAGTCTAAGACAACTGCTAGTGGAGTAAGAGGGAGCTTCTTCTTTGACTTTCAGGCGACGACAGTAGGCGCTGATCAGGACTGGAATTATAATCCCGAGGAAACTCAAGGCGCGATGAGCCATAAGGTAACCATTAACGAGCGCAAACAAAGCAGTTTTTCAACAGCCGGTGAAAACTACGCTAAGATTGGAGGGGTCATTGCTAAGAAGCCATATAATTCGGCTATTCTTGGCAAGAGCGGAGACTACTCCCATAACTGGACTGTTCGTATCAATACTCAGCAAAAGACTTATAATTCTCCGATTGTTATCAAGGATGTAATTCCAGATAGCAGTGCGCCAATGCAATTCGTTCCGGAGCAATTTGTCCTTCGCCAAGGGGAGTACACGCAGAGTTTATCAAGTATTGCGAATTCTGTTATCTTGAAAGAAGGTCAAGATTATACAGTTGCCTATAATGACACTTATACAGAGTTTACTCTAACCATCAATAACCCAGGCAATCGTGCCTTTATGTTGAACTATATGACTACTTCACCAGCTGATGGTTCTTTAGTATCCAATACGGCTGAGATGGAAGTTGATAATACAAAACTGCCATTCAGAGACGATCGTCCTAGTCAGACGAGTTCTACGATAGAGCGCAGCAGCCGGATTACAGAGGGCGGTGTCATCACAGCTGATATCAGCAACAGTCTGGTTCTCTACAAGCAAGATTCTAAGACTGGCAAAATGCTGGAAGGTGCTGTCTTTAAGGTGACAACTCCTAGCGGTGAAGAGATTACTCTGCCGCCAACAGATGCTAACGGTCGGGTTTCTACACAGCCTTTCTCAAGTGAAGAAATCAAGAAAGGTCAATTCACAGTAGAAGAAGTAACAGCTCCGGAAGGCTATGTACTGGACAGCAATCCGATGAAAGTGACTATCAAGGCTGACGGAGCGGTTAAGACAGTCAAGAATACGATGGATCCAAATGCCAGCAAAAAGCTGACAGTCAAGAAAGTTTGGAAAGATGAAAGCAATCAGGACGGCAAGCGTCCAGCTTCTATTGCTGTAGATGTCTACGCTAACGGTCAAAAACTGGCTGATAAGACAGTGACCGTAACTGGCGGTAGTACAGATGCGGAGTGGACAGCTCAGACAACTGATTTACCAATCTTTGATGCAAGTGGTCAAAAAATTATCTATACAATCGGTGAAGATCAGCTTGATGGCTACGATGCTCCAGAAGTAGATCAGGGAAATCTCACTGTTACCAATAGTCGTACGCCAGAGAAAATCGCTATCAAAGCCAGCAAGAAATGGGATGATGCCGAGAATCAAGACGGCAAACGTCCCGCCAATGTTGTTGTCAAACTTTATAAAGAAGTCGGCGGTCAGAAATCAGAAGTTGAGAACAGAACTCTGACTGAGGCTGACCAGTGGGCAACCGAGTTCACTAACTTGAACAAATATGAAAAGGGACAAGAAGTTGTTTATTCTCTGGAAGAAGACGCGGTTCCTCACTATCAATCTCAGGTAACTGGCAATGCTGCTGATGGCTTTGTAGTGACCAACACTTATAAACCAGAAACGGTTAAGATTTCTGGTCAGAAGAAGTGGGAAGATGCGGAAAACCAAGACGGCAAGCGTCCAAATGCTGTTAGAGTCAAGATCTTGAAAGGCCAAGATATTGTCGATGTGCAGGAAGTGACGGCTGCTAACGGTTGGAAATATGAATCTAATCCTCTTCCTAAATATGCGTCAGGTCAAGAAATTGCTTATACTGTTGCAGAAGAAGCTGTACCGGGCTACACGAGCAAGGTGGACGGCTACAACATCACCAACTCTTACACCCCAGAAACGGTCAAGGTTTCCGGTCAGAAGAAATGGGATGATGCGGAAAACCAAGATGGTAAGCGTCCAGCTTCTGTTAAGGTTAAAATTCTGAATGGTGATACGGTTGTGGATGAGCAAAATGTGACTTCCGCTAACGACTGGAAGTATGAGTCCAAGGCTTTGCCTAAGTATGCAGCAGGCCAAGAAATCACTTATACTGTAAGTGAGGAAGCTGTTCCAGGTTATACTAGCAAAGTGGATGGTTACAACATCACCAATTCTTACACTCCAGAGACAACGACTGTGTCTGGAAGCAAGACTTGGGAAGATGGCGATAACCAGGATGGCAAACGTCCAGCTTCTATAACAGTTAATCTGCTAGCTGACGGTCAAAAAGTCAATACCCAAACAGTCGGTGAGGCAGAAGGCTGGTCTTACAACTTTACTGGCTTGCCAGTCTACAAGGATGGCCAACGGATTACCTATACAGTGACGGAAGAATCTGTACCGGGTTATTCAACCAATCTCAACGGCTACAATATCACTAACTCTTATACACCAGAAAAGACAGAAATCACTGCCAGCAAGACCTGGAATGACAGCGACAATCAAGACGGCAAGCGTCCAACTAAGATTAGCATTAAGCTGATGAAGACAGTCGGCGGTGTCAAGACAGAAGTCGCTAGCAAGGAAGTGACGGCTGCTGATCAATGGCAAACCAAATTTGAAAATCTGCCAGTCTATGAAAATGGTCAGAAGATTGATTACTCTATCGAGGAAGATGATGTAGCTGGCTACACTAAAGAAATCAAAGATTTCACTGTTACCAACTCTTACACTCCAGAGATGATCAAGATTTCTGGTCAAAAAGTCTGGGATGACGCGGATAACCAAGACGGCAAGCGTCCAGCTTCTGTTAAGGTTAAGGTAAAAAATGGTGATACTGTCGTAGATGAGCTGGAAGTAACAGCTGCTAACGATTGGAAGTTTGAGTCTAAAGCCCTTCCTAAGTATGCAGCAGGTCAAGAGATTGCCTACACTGTTACTGAAGAAGCAGTTGCGGACTATCAAACTAAGATTGATAAATTCACCATTACTAATTCTTACACTCCTCAAAGTACGGAGTATGCTGTTACGAAGGTCTGGGATGATGCTAATAACCAAGATGGCAAGCGTCCAGCTTCTATCACAGTGCAACTGTATAGCTCAGTAAACGGTCAAGAGCCAGTTGCTGTCGCAGGTAAGACATTGACCTTGACGGCTGATAATGAGGCAGCTGCTAACACTTGGAAAGCAAGCTTCACCAATCTGCCTCAATTTGACAAGGGGCAGGAGATTACCTACTCTGTCAAAGAGGATGATGCAACAGTAGCCGCTTTGAAAGAAAAGGGTTACAGTCCGAAAGTAGAAGGTCAGAAGATTACCAACTCTCATACTCCAGAGCAGGTTAAAGTTTCTGGTCAGAAAGTCTGGGATGACGCAGATGATCAAGACGGCAAACGTCCAACATCTATTACAGTTAAAGTAATGGATGGAAGCACTATTGTTGATACACTTGAAGTAACAGCTGCTAATGGATGGAAGTTTGAATCTAAAGACCTGCCTAAATATAGAAATGGTCAAGAGATTGCCTACACACTTAAAGAAGATGCTGTTGCTCAGTATGAAACTAAGATTGATAAGTTCACCGTTACCAACTCCTATACTCCAGAAACCGTTAAAGTCTCTGGTCAAAAGGTTTGGGATGATGCTAATAATCAAGATGGCAAGCGCCCAGCATCTATCAAGGTCAAGATTTTGGACGGAGATAAGGTGGTAGATGAGCTGGAAGTGACAGCTGCTACTGACTGGAAGTTTGAGTCCAAAGATCTACCTAAGAATAAGAAGGGCAAGAAAATCAACTATACAGTCCTTGAAGAAGTGGCAGTTGAGGGTTATAGCAGCAGCCAAGAACAAGCAACAGATGGCAGCTTCACTTTGACTAACAGCTATAAACCAACACAGATTGCTGTTAAGGGAACTGCTGTATGGTCAGATGCTGAAAATCAAGATAAGGTGCGACCTTCTAAGATTACTGTTCGCCTCTTGGCAGATGGCAAACCAATCAAAGAAGAGGTTGTGTCAGGAGAAAATGGTTGGCAGTATGACTTTAGCGGCCTTCCTAAGTACAAGGACGGCAAGGAAATTGTCTATAGCGTTGCGGCTGATCCAGTAGATGGCTACAAGCTTGAGATCAACGGTACTCAGCTAACCTTCAGTCATATCCCTGCTAAGAAAGAGGCTGTTGACGGAGTGATAACTAATAAGCCAGGCGGTCAAGCTCCGAAAGTCGGAGGGAAAGCTCTTCCTCGTACTGGTCAGGAAGAAAATCTCCTTGTTACTATTCTTGGCTTCCTAGCAGCGCTTCTCGCAGGAGGAATGCTGATGGCTAAGGCAAAACGCAGCTAATCGGTTTTGTGACTTACTGAAAATTACAGTGAGCGTCTCATTCGATAAAAAAAGCGAACAGGTTCTTTTGGACTTGTTCGCTTTTATCATGCTGGTTTCATCCCAAGTATTTTAAAGCAGCTGTTTTTATGAAAAATGAAGCAAACCTTAAGAAATGCCTTCTATGCAAAACAAGCAAGCTAAATATCGCTTTTTTTGTTATAATGAGTGTATTAACTTTTAAGGAGGAATCTTGCAAGGAAAAATCATTAAGGCTCTGGCTGGTTTCTATTATGTAGAGTCGGACGGGCAGGTTTATCAAACCAGGGCGCGGGGTAATTTTCGCAAAAAAGGGCAGACACCTTACGTCGGTGATGAAGTCGAATTTTCAGCAGAAAAAGACTCGGAAGGCTATATTTTAAAAATAGCAGAGCGTAAAAACAGTCTCGTGCGGCCGCCGATTGTCAACATTGACCAAGCAGTTGTAATCATGAGCGCGAAAGAGCCAGATTTCAATGCCAATCTGTTAGATCGTTTTCTGGTGCTTTTAGAGCATAAGCGGATTCATCCTATTATCTACATCAGCAAGTTAGACCTGCTTGAAGATGAGCAGAGCTTGGATGTCTATGTGCAGGCCTATCAGTCCATCGGCTATGAGGTCATTAAGACGACTGAGGAATTGCTGCCGCTGCTGACAGGGGAAATCACTGTTTTTATGGGACAGACTGGGGTTGGAAAGTCCACTCTGCTCAATAAAATTGCCCCAGACCTGCAGCTTGAAACAGGAGAGATTTCTGAAAGTCTGGGCCGCGGCCGCCATACGACACGGGCTGTCAGCTTTTACAATCTAAACGGCGGTAAGATTGCCGATACGCCAGGATTTTCGTCTTTGGATTACGAGGTGAGCACAGCTGAAGATCTCAATCAAGCTTTTCCAGAGATTGCTGAGTTTAGCCAGTCCTGTAAGTTTCGTACTTGCACTCATACTCACGAGCCAGCTTGTGCCGTTAAGCCAGCAGTCGAGTCCGGCCAGATAGCGTCATTCCGCTTTGATAATTACCTGCAGTTTCTCAGCGAGATTGAAAATCGTCGGGAAACCTATAAAAAAGTTGCCAAAAAAAATTCTAAATAAGGAGAAGAACTATGACTTCATTCAAAATTGCCCCTTCAATCTTAAGTGCGGACTATGCTAATTTTGAATCAGAACTGAAAAAGTTAGAAGCGACAGGTGCTGAGTACGCCCATATCGATATTATGGATGGTCATTTTGTACCCAATATCAGCTTTGGGGCTGGGGTTGTTGCCAGTATGCGTCCTCACAGCAAGTTAGTCTTTGACTGCCATTTGATGGTTTCCAATCCTGAGCACCATATCGAAGAATTCGCTCGTGCCGGTGCAGATATTATCAGCATCCATGCCGAAGCGACGCCACATATCCACGGAGCGCTGCAGAAGATTCGAGCAGCAGGGGTCAAGCCTAGTGTTGTGATTAATCCGGGAACACCAGTCGAAGCAGTCAAAAATGTTTTGAATTTGGTTGATCAAGTCCTTGTGATGACAGTTAATCCAGGCTTTGGCGGTCAGGCCTTTCTGCCAGAAACCATGGATAAGATCCGTGAGCTGGTCGTTCTACGCGAAGTCAATCAGCTGAATTTTGATATTGAAGTGGATGGCGGTATTGACGATAAGACCATTGGAATTGCTAAAGAAGCTGGTGCCAATGTCTTCGTAGCAGGCAGCTATGTCTTCAAAGGTGATGTCAATCATCAAGTTCAGACCTTACGGGATGCCCTGCATGACTAAGATTGCACTGTTTGCTGGCGGGAATTTGGAGCATTTTAGCTTAGATTTTGATGTGTTGGTCGGAGTAGACCGTGGAAGCCTCTTTCTGCTTGAGCAGGGAGTTTGTCCTGACTTGGCTGTCGGGGATTTTGACTCTGTGACTGAGGAAGAATTGCTGCGCATAAAAGACAGTGCCAAGGAAGTCATTCAGGCCCATCCTGAAAAGGATGATACGGACTTGGAGTTAGCTGTTCTAGCTTGTTTTGAACGGTATCCAGATGCCCATTTGACCATTTTCGGCGCCTTTGGGGGCCGTCTGGATCATGCCTTGGCCAATGTTTTCCTACCCAGTAATGAAAAAATTGCACCTTATATGGAGAAGATTTTTCTGGAAGACGAACAGAATCTGCTGACCTATGTTCCCAAGGGGCGCCATGAAATCAAGCCGGTAACTGGCATGCGCTATCTAGCCTTTCTGCCATCGGATGATGCTGCCTTAACGATTGAGGGCGCCAAATATCCGCTCAATAAAGATAACTTTTTTTTCAAAAAAGTGTATGCTTCTAACGAATTTATAGATAAGCCCATTTATTTGGACTTTGATAGCGGCTATACAGTCGTCATTTACAGCAAAGACAGGAGCTGATATGGAGTTTATAATCATCCTCATTCTTTTGGGGAATCTAGTGCTGACCTTTCTCCTATGGCAAAAGCTTAGTCAGCAGACCGAGACGCTAAAGCAAGTCTTGGAAAATCAGGCAGATCATCTATCGGATCAGTTGGACTATCGCTTGGAGCAGGAAAGCCAGAAAAAGCAAACGGCTCAGAAAGAGCTGGAATTAGCTCTTGGAGACCGTTTAAGCGAGGTCAGGACAGATTTGCACCGCAACTTGACAGAGCTGCGCTTGGAAATCAGTGACAACCTGACCAAGAATCGGGATAAAACTGACGAGCGTATGCGGCAAATCCAAGAGTCCAACGAAACCCGTCTAGAGCAGATGCGGCAGACTGTTGAAGAGAAACTGGAGAAAACACTTCAGACTCGTCTTCAGACTTCTTTTGAAACTGTTTCTAAGCAATTGGAGTCTGTTAATCGCGGTCTAGGAGAAATGCAGAGTGTTGCCCGAGATGTCGGCACACTGAACAAGGTCCTTTCCAACACCAAGACACGAGGGATTCTAGGGGAGCTTCAGCTAGGCCAGATTATCGAGGACATTATGACGGCCAGTCAGTATGAGCGAGAGTTTGTGACGGTGGCTGGCTCCAGTGAGCGTATCGAATATGCTATTAAACTGCCGGGACAGACGGAGCATGAATATGTCTATCTGCCCATTGATTCTAAGTTTCCTCTGGCTGATTACTACCGTTTGGAAGATGCTTATGAGTCTGGCAGCAAGGAAGAGATTGAGCTCTATCGCAAGTCTCTCTTGGCAAGTGTTAAACGCTTTGCCAAGGATATTAAGAGTAAATATCTGGCGCCGCCGGCCACGACCAACTTTGGTATCATGTTTCTGCCAACGGAAGGTCTCTATTCGGAAGTTGTCCGCAACCCAGCCTTTTTTGACAGTTTGCGGCGGGAGGAGCAGATTGTGGTGGCGGGACCGTCGACCTTATCTGCCTTGCTCAATTCACTGTCTGTCGGCTTTAAAACGCTCAATATCCAAAAAAGTGCGGACGATATCAGCAAGGTTCTGGGCTCAGTCAAATCAGAGTTTAACAAGTTCGGTGGAATTCTGACCAAGGCACAAAAGCACTTGCAGCATGCTTCGGGCAATATTGATGAACTCTTAACCCGGCGGACAGGAGCTATCGAAAGAACCTTACGCCATATTGAGCTGTCTGACCAAGACCTCGATTTGAACTTACTTGATTTTTCAGAAGAAAGGGAAAACAATGAAGATTAATCAAATGAAAAAAGATGAACTGTTTGAAGGTTTCTATCTGATCAAGTCAGCAGAAGTCCGTCAGACAAGGGCTGGAAAAAATTATCTGGCCTTTACGTTCCAAGATGATACAGGGGTAATTGAAGGCAAACTCTGGGATGCTCAGCCACATAATGTCGAAGAATTCACTGCTGGCAAGGTCGTGCATATGCAAGGTCGACGGGAAGTCTACAATAACACACCCCAGGTAAATCAACTGACCCTGCGTCTTCCTAAGGCAGGAGAGCCCAATGATCCAGCGGATTTCAAGGAAAAACCGCCTGTAGACCAGAAAGAAATCCGAGACTATTTATCTCAGATGATTTTCAAGATTGAGAATTCGGTCTGGCAGCGCGTGGTCCGCTCGCTTTATAGCAAGTATGACAAGAAGTTTTATTCTTATCCAGCTGCCAAGACCAATCACCATGCTTTTGAGTCTGGTCTAGCTTTTCATACAGCTACCATGGTCAAGCTGGCAGATGCTATCGGAGACATTTATCCTCAGCTTAATAAAAGCTTGTTATTCGCAGGGATCATGCTTCATGACTTGGCCAAGGTTATTGAGCTCAGCGGTCCGGAAAATACGGAGTATACCGTGCGAGGCAATCTGATTGGCCACATTGCTTTGATTGATGAAGAGTTGACCAAGACCTTGATGGAGCTGAAAATTGATGACAGCAAGGAAGAGGTAATCGTCCTGCGCCATGTCCTTCTCAGCCACCACGGTCTCTTGGAATACGGCAGTCCTGTACGACCTAAGATTATGGAGGCAGAAATTCTGCACATGATTGATAATCTGGATGCGGAGATGATGATGATGACTGCTGCCTTAGGACTTGTAGATCCAGGTGAAATGAGCAATAAAATATTCGCTCTTGAAGGCCGTTCTTTCTACAAACCAAAACTTGAACAGTAAAATACGAAAAATGGACATTACTTGGAAAAGAATGTTCGTTTTTTTGTTTCTGTTATGGTATAATGAATAAAATAACTTTAATTGGTGAAAAAATGAAATTAAGAAGAAGTGAGCGTATGGTGGTTATTTCTAATTATTTGATTAACCATCCTTATGAATTAACGAGCTTAAATACATTTGCAGAAAAATACGAATCTGCCAAATCTTCTATTTCAGAAGATATTGTCATTATTAAGCGTGCCTTTGAAGAGATTGAAATTGGGACCATTGAAACGATTACTGGTGCCGGTGGAGGAGTGATTTTTAGCCCGTCCATCTCAGATACAGAAGCTAAGACCATTGTACAAGGTCTTTGTGATCAGCTGTCTGAAAGTAATCGGATTCTTCCGGGGGGCTACATTTACCTATCTGATCTGCTCAGTACTCCATCCATTTTGAATAATATCGGACGGATCATTGCCAAAAGCTTTAAAGATCAACAAATTGATGCGGTCATGACGGTTGCGACTAAGGGTGTACCTTTGGCCAATGCAGTAGCCAATGTTCTCAATGTACCTTTTGTCATCGTTCGTCGGGATTTAAAGATTACAGAAGGATCAACGGTCAGTGTCAACTACGTATCGGGCTCCAGCGGAGATCGTATCGAAAAGATGTTCTTGTCCAAGCGCAGTCTCAAGGCCGGCAGCCGCGTCTTGATTGTGGATGACTTCCTCAAAGGCGGGGGGACCATTACAGGGATGATTAGCCTCTTGTCTGAGTTTGACTCTGAGTTGGCAGGTGTAGCTGTCTTTGCGGACAACGCGCAGGCTAATCGCGATTATCTGGACTATAAATCGCTCTTGAAAGTAACCAATATTGATGTCAAGGCGAATACCATTGATGTGGAAATTGGAAATATTTTTGATTAGGGAAAAGGGCGGAGATTATAGATGAAAACAGTTTTAGAAAAGTTTGACCACAGTCCGCTGTGGATTCGTTTAGGAGTATTGTCGATTTTATTTGGGATTCTGATTACCGGCATGGTTTTTGTACAGGGACAGGCTAATTCCACCAGAAATTCAGTTAGTTCAGCTGCCAGCATCGCATCAAGCAGCTCTTCCTTACAGCTATCTTCTGCTCAAAAAGAAGCGCAGGAAAAAGAAATTCAGGAAGAGGAGCAAGCAGTTCAGGCCGCAGAAGAAGCGGTTAAACAGCTTGAAACCATGCAAACTTTGGAAGATTTGCAGCTAGCTAAGACTGCAGCAGAGAAGGTCAAAGATGCAGCTACTAAGGCTAGATTCCAAAGCCGTATTCAGGCGATAGCAGTCTTGATTGATCCAGAAGCAGCTCAGGCTGGTGTTTATGAAAATCCAGCTGCTGTATCAGAAGAAGCAGTGGCTCAGCCGCAGCAATAAGTTAGCAGCAATCTAATAAGCAGATATAAGCTTAAAATAGAAAAAATGTATTGACAGAAAAGTATCGTCGTGCTATAATGATAGACGGTACTTTTTACTTTTGGTCTCTCAAAAGTGTACAGAGACGTGCTGACAAATGTTGCAAAAGTACACGCAGATGGTAGCTGTCACCAAGTGTATCATCACCAAAATTAAAAAAATACAGGAGAATGTAGATGCCTACAATTAACCAATTGGTTCGCAAACCGCGCAAATCAAAAGTAGAAAAATCTAAATCACCAGCTTTGAACGTTGGATACAACAGCCATAAAAAAGTTCAAACAAACGTATCTTCACCACAAAAACGTGGAGTTGCAACCCGTGTCGGAACTATGACACCTAAGAAACCGAACTCTGCCCTTCGTAAGTTTGCCCGTGTACGTCTGAGCAACCTGATTGAAGTTACAGCTTACATCCCAGGTATCGGACACAACCTGCAAGAGCACAGCGTAGTGCTTCTTCGTGGTGGACGTGTAAAAGACCTTCCAGGGGTACGTTACCATATCGTCCGCGGTGCACTTGATACAGCAGGTGTTACTGATCGTAAACAAGGCCGTTCTAAATACGGTACTAAAAAACCAAAAGCATAAGGAAAGGGGAGAAAGATAAATGAGTCGTAAAAACCAAGCGCCTAAGCGCGAAGTATTGCCAGATCCGCTTTACAATTCAAAATTAGTTACTCGTCTTATCAACCGCGTTATGCTTGATGGTAAGCGTGGTACAGCGGCTTCTATCGTTTACGGAGCTTTTGATCAAATCAAAGAAGCAACTGGAAACGATGCGCTGGAAGTATTTGAAACAGCTATGGAAAACATCATGCCTGTACTTGAAGTTCGTGCTCGCCGTGTCGGTGGTTCAAACTACCAAGTTCCGGTTGAAGTTCGTCCAGAACGTCGTACAACACTTGGACTTCGCTGGTTGGTAACTATTGCTCGTCAACGTGGTGAGCACACAATGGTTGACCGCCTTGCAAAAGAAATCTTGGATGCATCTAACAACACCGGTGCAGCTGTTAAGAAACGTGAAGACACTCACCGTATGGCTGAAGCCAACCGTGCCTTCGCACACTTCCGTTGGTAAGAATAAGACACTAAGGGCGTTAAAAAAGCGACTGAAAATTAGGAAGCTTGATGCAGAATCAAAGATTCTAGAAAAGCTTATCTATTTTCCGAGCTTTTAGCCCGAGTTCAATTCAACTTATCTCACAAGTTGAGACCAACAAAAACAAGATAAACATTGAGAACGGGTAGGTCCTGCCTATCCGTTTTTGCTAAATAATGTTATAATAAATTGTAAAATAAATTAATAGGAGAAATAACCAAATGGCTCGCGAATTTTCACTTGAAAAAACTCGTAATATCGGTATCATGGCCCACGTCGATGCTGGTAAAACAACAACAACTGAGCGTATTCTTTACTACACTGGTAAAATCCACAAAATCGGTGAAACTCACGAAGGTGCGTCACAAATGGACTGGATGGAGCAAGAGCAAGAGCGTGGTATCACTATCACATCTGCTGCGACAACAGCTCAATGGAACAACCACCGTGTAAACATCATCGACACACCGGGACACGTGGACTTCACAATCGAAGTACAACGTTCTCTTCGTGTCTTGGACGGTGCGGTAACCGTTCTTGACTCACAATCAGGTGTTGAGCCTCAAACTGAAACAGTTTGGCGCCAAGCAACTGAGTACGGAGTTCCTCGTATCGTATTTGCTAACAAGATGGACAAGATTGGTGCTGACTTCCTTTACTCAGTAAGCACTTTGCATGATCGTCTTCAAGCAAACGCTCATCCAATCCAATTGCCAATTGGTTCAGAAGATGACTTCCGCGGAATTATCGACTTGATCAAGATGAAGGCTGAAATCTATACTAATGACCTTGGTACAGATATTTTGGAAGAAGATATCCCAGCTGAATACCTTGAGCAAGCTCAAGAATACCGTGAAAAATTGGTGGAAGCAGTTGCTGAAACTGATGAAGATTTGATGATGAAATACCTTGAAGGTGAAGAAATCACAACTGACGAATTGAAAGCTGCTATCCGTAAAGCAACAATCAATGTTGAATTCTTCCCAGTATTGTGTGGTTCAGCCTTCAAGAACAAGGGTGTTCAGTTGATGCTTGATGCGGTTATTGACTACCTTCCAAGCCCACTTGACATCCCAGCAATCAAAGGTATCAACCCAGACACTGAAGAAGAAGAAACTCGTCCTGCATCTGATGAAGAGCCATTTGCAGCTCTTGCCTTCAAGATTGCAACAGATCCATTCGTAGGTCGTTTGACCTTCTTCCGTGTTTACTCAGGTGTTCTTCAATCCGGTTCTTATGTAATGAACACTTCGAAAGGTAAACGTGAGCGCATCGGACGTCTTGTGCAATTACATGCCAATAGTCGTCAAGAAATTGAAACCGTTTATGCTGGGGATATTGCAGCTGCTATTGGTTTGAAGGATACGACTACTGGTGACTCATTGACAGATGAAAAAGCAAAAGTGATTCTTGAGTCGATCCACGTTCCAGAGCCTGTTATCCAGCTGATGGTTGAGCCTAAGTCTAAGGCTGACCAAGACAAGATGGGTATTGCTCTGCAAAAACTGGCTGAAGAAGATCCAACATTCCGTGTTGAAACAAACGTTGAAACTGGTGAAACAGTTATCTCTGGTATGGGTGAGCTTCACTTGGATGTCCTTGTTGACCGTATGCGTCGTGAGTTCAAGGTTGAAGCAAACGTAGGTGCTCCTCAAGTATCTTACCGTGAAACATTCCGCGCTTCTACTCAAGCTCGTGGATTCTTCAAACGCCAATCTGGTGGTAAAGGTCAATTCGGTGATGTATGGATCGAATTTACACCAAATGAAGAAGGTAAAGGATTCGAGTTTGAAAATGCTATCGTCGGTGGTGTGGTTCCACGTGAATTCATCCCAGCGGTAGAAAAAGGTTTGGTTGAGTCTATGGCGAACGGTGTCCTTGCTGGTTACCCAATCGTTGACGTGAAAGCTAAACTTTATGATGGTTCATACCACGATGTCGACTCATCTGAAACAGCTTTCAAGGTTGCTGCATCACTTGCTTTGAAAGAAGCTGCTAAGACTGCACAACCAGCTATCCTTGAGCCAATGATGTTGGTAACAATCACTGTTCCTGAAGAAAATCTTGGTGACGTTATGGGTCACGTAACAGCTCGTCGTGGACGTGTTGACGGTATGGAAGCGCATGGTAACAGCCAAATCGTTCGTGCTTATGTTCCACTTGCTGAAATGTTCGGTTATGCGACAGTTCTTCGTTCAGCATCACAAGGACGCGGTACATTCATGATGGTATTTGACCACTACGAAGATGTACCTAAGTCAGTACAAGAAGAAATCATTAAGAAAAACAAAGGTGAAGCTTAATCCTTGAGCAAACCTTGGCACTCGCGTTTGCGGGTGCTTTTTCTATTTTTGGAGAACTGCCCCTCAATAAAAAGGGGAAATGATTGATTTTGTAAGTTGTATTCCCGCATTTTCAAAAGATACTGCTTTGCTTTTTCAAATCAATGAAAGTCGAAATGAAAGTTAGTGAAAGAATTCATAATACTTGTTAATAACAATGAAATCAGTTGCATTTTACCTCAATTAAGTATATAATAGAAATGTTGAAAGGTGATTTGTAGCAACTCAAGTTACTCTTTTCACATAAAAATTTTTTGATTTTCATAAGGAGGAAATCACGAATGGTAGTTAAAGTTGGTATTAACGGTTTCGGTCGTATCGGTCGTCTTGCTTTCCGTCGTATCCAAAACGTAGAAGGTGTTGAAGTTACTCGCATCAACGACCTTACAGATCCAGTAATGCTTGCACACCTGTTGAAATACGACACAACTCAAGGTCGTTTCGATGGTACTGTTGAAGTTAAAGAAGGTGGATTCGAAGTTAACGGTAAATTCGTTAAAGTTTCTGCTGAACGTGACCCAGAACAAATTGACTGGGCTACTGACGGTGTAGAAATCGTTCTTGAAGCAACTGGTTTCTTTGCTAAGAAAGATGCTGCTGAAAAACACCTTAAAGGTGGTGCTAAGAAAGTTGTTATCACTGCTCCTGGTGGAAACGATGTTAAAACAATTGTATTTAACACTAACCACGACATTCTTGATGGTACTGAAACAGTTATCTCAGGTGCTTCATGTACTACAAACTGCTTGGCTCCAATGGCTAAAGCACTTCAAGACAACTTCGGTGTTGTTGAAGGTTTGATGACTACTATCCACGCTTACACTGGTGACCAAATGATCCTTGACGGACCACACCGTGGTGGTGACCTTCGTCGTGCTCGCGCTGGTGCTGCAAACATCGTTCCTAACTCAACTGGTGCTGCTAAAGCTATCGGCTTGGTTATCCCAGAATTGAACGGTAAATTGGACGGATCTGCACAACGCGTTCCAACTCCAACAGGATCAGTTACTGAATTGGTTGCTGTTCTTGAAAAGAACGTAACAGTTGATGAAGTAAACGCAGCTATGAAAGCAGCAGCTAACGAATCATACGGTTACACAGAAGATCCAATCGTATCTTCAGATATCGTAGGTATGGCTTACGGTTCATTGTTCGACGCAACTCAAACTAAAGTTCTTGATGTTGACGGCAAACAATTGGTTAAAGTTGTATCATGGTACGACAACGAAATGTCTTACACTGCACAACTTGTACGTACTCTTGAATACTTCGCGAAAATCGCTAAATAATTCAATGGTAAAAGAAAGAGGCTCATTTGAGTCTCTTTTTCTGTGCACTGTTTTGCGAGAATTATTAGAGACAGGGCGAATGTACAGCTCTATTTCCTATTCTTTATTAGTTATATAGAAAGTCAGTTCTGATACATCTGTCCATTTTTCTAAATGCTTCAAGGAGCTATTTTGCGGTAAGAGAAGCTAAGCATACTTTTCTTAAAGAAAACTATACCAATTTTACACTTGACAAACCAAAAAACAGTGTGTATACTAGCCTTGTTGGAGTTTTTAGACTCCAAGAAGACTATACCAATTTTCAATAAGAAGGGCTGGTTTCTAAAATATAGGAAATCAGAAGTAACGTTATGTGTGGAATTGTCGGAGTTATCGGAAATCGCAATGCAACTGATATCTTGATGCAGGGCTTGGAAAAGCTGGAATACCGTGGTTATGACTCGGCTGGAATTTTTGTAACAACAGGGAAAACTTCTAGTCTGGTCAAGTCTGTCGGTCGTATCGCTGATCTACATGCTAAACTTGGCATTGATGTCGCTGGGACTACTGGTATTGGACATACTCGTTGGGCTACTCATGGAAAACCTAGTGAAAATAATGCACATCCTCATACTTCACAGACCGGCCGTTTTGTCTTGGTTCACAACGGTGTGATTGAGAACTACCTTGATATTAAGAATACCTATCTAGCTGGTCATGACTTCAAGGGGCAGACAGATACAGAGATTGCTGTGCATCTGATTGGCAAATTCGCTGAAGAAGAAGGCTTGTCTGTTTTAGAAGCCTTTAAAAAAGCTCTCCACATCATCCGTGGTTCTTATGCCTTTGCTTTGGTGGACTCACAAGATGCAGATGTTATCTATGTTGCTAAAAATAAATCTCCTCTTCTAGTCGGACTGGGTGAAGGCTACAATATGGTCTGTTCAGATGCCATGGCCATGATTCGTGAGACGAATCAGTTTATGGAAATTCATGACCAAGAGCTGGTTATTGTCCGTAAAGACAGTGTGGAAGTGCAGGATTATGACGGGAATACTCTGGAGCGTGAAAGCTATACAGCTGAGCTTGACTTGTCCGATATTGGTAAGGAAACTTATCCATACTATATGCTCAAGGAAATCGATGAGCAGCCAACTGTGATGCGTAAGCTCATCAGCGCTTATACAGATGATAAGGGGCAAGTATCAGTAGATGCAGATATTGTCAAAGCTGTTCAGGAAGCTGACCGTCTCTATATCCTTGCAGCTGGAACTTCTTACCATGCTGGCTATGCTTCTAAGCGTATGCTGGAAGAGCTGACGGATACACCTGTTGAGCTGGGTATTGCTTCTGAGTGGGGCTACGGTATGCCGCTCCTCAGCAAGAAGCCTCTCTTTATCTTTATCAGCCAATCTGGTGAGACAGCTGATAGCCGTCAGGTCTTAGTCAAGGCGAATCATATGGGTATTCCAAGTTTGACCGTGACCAATGTTCCGGGTTCTACGCTTTCTCGGGAAGCCAATCATACCATGCTGCTGCATGCAGGTCCTGAGATTGCGGTTGCTTCTACTAAGGCCTATACAGCTCAAATTGCAACCTTGGCTTTCTTGGCTAAAGCTGTTGGCGATGCCAATGCTTCTGAAAAAGCGGCAGCCTTTGACTTGGTTCACGAGCTGTCCATAGTTGCGCAGTCTATTGAGTCCACTTTGTCAGAAAAGGAGTTGATTGACAATAAGGTCCGTGGCCTTCTGGAAACGACCCGCAATGCATTCTATATCGGCCGTGGTCAAGACTACTATGTGGCGATGGAAGCTAGCTTAAAACTCAAAGAAATTTCTTATATCCAGTGTGAAGGTTTCGCGGCTGGTGAGCTCAAACACGGTACGATCTCTCTGATTGAAGATGGAACACCGGTTTTGGCCCTGCTTTCTGATGAAGTTTTGGCTAGTCATACTCGGGGCAATATTTCAGAAGTCGTAGCTCGGGGTGCCAAGGTACTGACCATAGCTGAGGAGAATGTAGCCAAAGAAGGCGATGATATCGTACTCAATCAGGTTCACCCATATCTGTCACCAATCTCTATGGTGGTACCGACACAGCTCATTGCTTACTTTGCAACCTTGCACCGTGGTCTGGATGTAGACAAACCGCGTAATCTGGCTAAGTCTGTCACTGTAGAATAAGCGCAACAGGCTGTGCCTATAAAAATTACCTATCTCGTCTATAGAAAATATATATGGTACTTATCTAAAAAGGGTACAGGAAATAAGGTTATTCAGCAGAGTCTGAAAAGCCTTGAAAAAGCTAGCTTAGTCTAGCTTTTTTATTTTGCTTTGATAAATATTTTTAATCAAGCTGATAGGGAAAATATATTTCCCAGGAGAAAGAGAGGATGGTAAGATATATTACAAATTCAAAGAAGGAGGAAGTAATGGTCAGCAAGAAAGAATTAGTGCTGAGAGCTTTTCGGGGTGAAGAAGTTGACCGAGTGCCTGTTGGTTTTTGGTTCCATTTTGTAAGTCAAGAGGAAAAGATGCTGGGCCTGAACAATCCAGTGATTTTAAATAAAAGTGTTGAGGGGCATGCTGCTTATGTTCGGGCTGCACGGCCAGACTTTGTCAAGATTATGAGCGATGGCTTCTTTAAGTATCCCAGCGAGCTTTATTCGGATCATATTGAGTCCATTCGGGACTTGGCAGCTATTCAGTCTATCGGTAAGCATCATCCTTGGATTGAGCAGCAGATTGAGATGGTGAAGGCTGTAAAAGCAAGCTATCCGGAGGACCTTGCTTCCTTCTACAATATCTTTGCGCCGGTCTCCTACCTCAAGCGCTGGTTCCGCAGGGAAGGGTCGCGAGGAGATAGAGAAATTGCAGATTTTCTGGCAGAGGATCCTGAGCTGACAGGACATGTTTTAGATGTCATTGCCGGGGATATTGCAATTTTGACTAGGCGCATCATTGAGGAAGCGGATATTGAGGGGATTTATCTCAGCACCCAGCAAGTTCAAGACGGCCGGGTAGATGCGACCAGTTATCGTCGTTATATTGAGCCTAGTACGGTCAAGGTTCTGGAAGCGGCAAATGCGGCTGGCGGTCAGAATATTCTCCACATCTGCGGCTTTGAAGGGGCCAGCAATGATTTGGAACTGTTCAAAGACTATCCGGCTCAAGTGTTTAACTGGGCAACCCATCATGAGGGGGTCAGCCTAGCGGAAGGGAGCAAGCTCTTTGGCGGTCAGACTGTTCTGGGCGGCTTTGAAAATGGCAGAGCAGCTCTTCTAAATACAAGCAGTCGTGCAGAGTTAGAGGCTGAGACCAAGCGGCTGCTGGCTGAAACTGGCAGTCAGGGAGTGATTCTAGGGGCTGACTGCACTGTACCAGATGATTTCGAAATAGAAAGACTGGACTGGATCCGTCAGGCAGCTAGTCAGTTCTGACGGACTTGCCAAAGTCCTAAAGAGCAATTTTCAACTCTTTCAAGGAGGAAGATAGATGAATCGGTATCAAAAAAGGCTTGCAGCTCTTGCTCTGATATTCTTGATAATAAGAACCTTTCTGAGCATCAGTCAGATTTATGCTCATCAGTCTTCAGACAAAAAAGAAGATGATTTGCAGGTGCTCAAGAAACTGCCAGAGAAGTCAACTGGATTGATGCAGCCCAATGATATCGCTGCCCTGCTCTTGTCGGATTAGAATTTTTACTAAAAAGTTAGATTAGCTCTATGAGAAAGCTAAAAAACAACTCATTGTTTAGATAGGAACGATTTAAAAAAGGAGAGAAGATGACTTCAAAAAGAGAATTAGTACTGAAGGCTTTCAGAGGAGAGCCCGTTGACCGAGTGCCAGTTGGTTTCTGGCATCATTTTACCAGCGAGGATGAGTGGCTGGCTGGTTTTGGAAATCAGGCCATTATTGATAAAAATCTGGCTGGTCATCAAGCTTTTCTGGCAGAAGTCAAGCCAGACTTTATCAAGCTGATGAGTGATGGTTATTTTTCCTATCCTAACGAGCGCTTGAAAAAAGTCCAATCTATCAAGGATTTAGCAGCTATTGAGCCGCTAGGTGCTGACCACCCTTGGATTAGTGAGCAGGTGGAGCTGGTTCAAAAGATTAGGGCTGGCTTTACAGAAGACTTGGTCGCTATTTACAATATTTTTGCGCCAGTGACCTACTTCAAATGGTTGGTCGGTAAGGTTGCTGGTGGAGATGATATCATTGCAGATTTCCTGGCGGAGGATGCGGTGCTCACGAAGCGGGTGCTGGATGTGATTGCTAAAGATATTGCAGCTTTGACGGAGCGGATTATCAAGGAAGCTGGTGCGGATGGAATCTACCTCAGCGTTCAGAGCATTCAGGATGCACGGGTATCAGCTGAAGACTATAAGGCTTTTATTGCTCCGAGTGAATTGGCGGTGCTGGAAGCAGCCAATGCGGCTGGCGGAGTGAATATCCTGCACATTTGCGGTTACGAAAGCGCGCGAAACGATGTTCATCTTTTCACTGACTATCCAGCTCAGGTCATCAACTGGGCAGTGGGGCCAGAAGGCATCAGCCTAGCGGAGGGACGGGAATTGTTTGGCGGTCGCACTGTTCTGGGTGGCTTTGAAAATGGCAAGGACGGCCTGCTCTACACGGGCAGTCAAGCGGCTATTCAAGATGAGACTAAGCGGCTGATAGCAGAGGCTGGCAAGGAAGCTTTGATTATCGGGGCTGACTGTACTATTCCAAGCGATATTGAGGCAGAGCGGATTCAGTGGGTTCGCCAAGCAGCAAGCTTAGCATAAGAAGGAGACGAAAGAATGAGCAAGAAAAAATGGATTATTGGTGGAGCAGCAGTGATTGCTATTGTAGCGGCGACTTATTTGGGGCGAACCTTGACAGGTGCTTCATCTAGCAAGACGAGCAGCTCTGCATCAGGCAGTGGCAAGGTCACGACATTGAAAGTGGCACATACACAGAACTATGTTCCTTATGACTTTGTGGACGAAAAAGGCGAGTCAGATGGCTATGAGGTTGCTGTTCTCAAGGCCATTGATGAAAAGCTGCCAGACTATCAGTTTGAATATACTGGTACCAGTGATGAAGATCTTTTAGTCGGTTTGGAATCTGGGAAATATGATATTGGAACCAAAGGAGCATGGTACACTGAAGAGCGGGCGAAGAAGTTCATCATTCCAAAAAGCCCAATCGGCGCTAGCATTATCGGTTTCACTATTCGCAAGGAAGACGCTGAAAAATACAAGACAATTGATGATTTTGCCAAGGAAAAGGGCAAGCTGGTACCAATCTCTCCGCAAAATGCTCAATGGGCCGTTATCGAAGAATATAACAAAAAGCATAGCGGTGCTCCTATTGATTTGACTGCAGCAGAGTCTTTCAAGGTAGCTGACGCTTATGCTTGGGTTCTGGAAGGGCGCTACGATGCCTTCTTTGACATCAAGCTGTCGTTTGAAAAAGCAGTGACGGACAAGGAAGGTTCTTACCATCAGTATGCGGATCAACTGACTTGGTTCCCTTACAAGGGGATTCCGACCTATCCCCTGCTTCATAAAAACGAAAAAAATGAAGAATTTGCCAAGGCATACGAGAAGGCAATTAAGGAACTGGAAAAAGATGGAACCTTGGCTAAATTATCTGAAAAGTATTTCGGAGAAGATGTCTTCTCTTATGTGGACAAGGACTAGTGGCTGCTGCCTGCTGATTATGGAAAATCAAAGGCGGACTGAAAAGCTAGCTGAATACGGAGTTGGTGGCTTCTAAGCTGACCTTGCTACTGTTTGAAGGAATTTTCAAAGAGGATGACTAGGCGAGAGCATGGCTGCTCCAAGCTGAAAGTGCCTGTCCAAGAGAAGCTTATTCTATCTAATCACTGTCGAAGGAGAAGAAAATTATGGTCTCATATGACTTATCCCGTGTCTTTGGTCTGCTGCCTAGTCTGCTGCAGGCTCTGCCGACCACTTTATGGATTATGTTTGTGACAGCTTTGATTGGCTCCTTGCTGGGTGGTCTGTTGGCTTGGGCTCAGATTGCCGAGGAGCAGTCTTTCGCTGGTCTGGCTAGAGGATATATATTTATCCTTAGATGCACACCGCCTATCGTCTTGCTTTTCTTGGTTTTTTATGGCATTCCAGAGTTTTTAGAATGGTGGCTGGGGCTGGATATCAATAATTGGTCGCGGACTGTGTTTGTCATCATCACCATGATTCTGCTCTTTGCGGCCATGATTGCGGAAGTCTTCAAGGCAGCTTATCTTGCTGTTCCCAAGGGACAGACTGAGGCAGGTCTCAGTATTGGATTGACACCGGCGCAGACTTTTCTGCGTATCATCCTGCCACAGGCTTTTCGCATCGCCCTGCCCAATCTGACTACTGCCCTTCTTAATCTCATGCGGGATGCTGCGCTGGCTTATACGATTGGAGCTGTTGATGTCATGGGAGCAGGACAAAATATCATCAGCCGTAATCTGGGCAATTATTCCCTCGAAACCTATACAGCGGTGGCCTTGATTTACTGGGGGATTGCTCTAGTGGTTTCGCTGGCTTCCCAGCTTCTGGAAAAAAGTCTGACAGTCAAGGAGAGGTAAAGCATGGATTTGAATTATATTGTAAATACCTTTCTGGTAACGTTGAAAGGCATACCAGTAACCCTAATTATTATGGTGGTAGCTATTCTGCTCAGCTTTATTCCGGCTCTGCTTCTAGCTCTGGGGCAGATTTATAAAGTTCGAGGTGTTCGGACCTTTTCGGTGGTTTATCTGGCCTTCATTCGAGCAACGCCGCCCATTTTGCTCATTCTCTTTTTCTACAGTCTTTTTCCTAGCTTACTGAATCAAATATTCAAAAGTCTGGGCAGTCAGGTAGACGTCTTTAAGTTCAATCCACTTTACTATGCTTTTATCATCTATAGCCTGATGACGACAGGCAGTTTATCGGAAATACTGCGCTCAGCCATTTTGACAGTGGATAAAGGACAGTTAGAAGCGGCTCAAGCGATTGGTTTGACGAATTTTCAAGCCTATCGGAGAATTGTTTTTCCTCAGGCTCTGCGCTCTGCCCTGCCCAATCTGGCCAATCTGGTTATCAATCTAGTCAAGGGAACCTCGCTGGTATTTGTCATGACGGTCAAGGATATCACAGCCCTGGCTAAGATAGAAGCCTCCCATTCTTACCAGTATTCAGAGTCTTATCTGGTGATTTTTGTTATTTATCTCATTATTTGCGGCTTGATTCAGTGGATTTTTAGGGGCTTGGAAAAACGCTACGCTCTTGCTTAGGAAGGAAAGATCATGTTAGAAGTAAAACATATCTCCAAACGATTTGGAGAGCACCAGGTGCTGGCAGATGTCAGTCTCAAGGTCAATCAAGGTGACGTTGTGGTTATTCTGGGACCCTCAGGCTCTGGGAAAACAACATTTCTGCGCTGTCTGAATCACTTAGAAAAAGCGGATGGCGGCCAGCTGACTTTGTCTGGTAAGGACTATGATTTGGCTAAACTCAGCAAAAAGGAGATTTTGGAAATTCGTAGAAAGACAGCCTTTGTCTTCCAGCATTATAATCTCTTTGCCAATAAAACTGCCCTTGAAAATATCTTGGAGGGCTTAGTGATCGCTCGTAAGATACCAAGGGAAGAAGCACTTGAGATTGCGGAAGAGTCCTTGAAGCGGGTGGGCCTCTTGGCCTACAAGGACTATTATCCTTCCCAGCTATCAGGCGGCCAGCAGCAGCGGATTGGGATTGCCCGTGCCATTGCTGTTAAGCCAGATGTCATTCTGCTGGATGAACCAACTTCGGCTCTAGATCCGGAACTGGTCGGTGAAGTTCTCAGCGTCATGAAACAGCTGGCTCAGGAGGGAGTGACCATGGTCGTTGTGACCCACGAGATGAGCTTTGCCCGTGATGTAGCTAACCATGTCATCTTTATGGACGGCGGTCATATTGTCGAAGAAAACCCTCCTCAGGAATTCTTCAGCAGCCCCAAAGAAGAGCGGACCAAACAATTTCTGTCCCGCATTCTGTCCGACGCCAGCTATAGTGTAGAATATATGATTTAAAATCTGGATTGTGTCCAGATTTTTATTTTTGATAGAACGCTGTTATCCTTTGGCTCAATAATGAAAAAGATAGACAAAAAACTAGACCGAGATAGGCTTATCTTGGTCTAGTTTGTGTTTCAAGAAAGTTGCTTACCAGAGGATTTCGCACTGGCTGCCGACAGCATTTTGGAAGGATTCGACCGGTGGCTGGTCGGTGATAATGCAATCCAGGCTAGAGTAGTTGGAAAGTTTGAAATAATGACTGGTGTTAAACTTAGAGTGGTCGGCCAATAGAATTGCCTTGTCACTATTCGCTATCATTTCCCGTTTGATGTGCGCCTGATTATGGTTGGCTTCGTAGGCGGCGTAGCGATCCAATCCGCGGCAGCTAAAGAAGAGTAAGTCTGCATGGAAATTGTTTATGAAGTTGGCAGCAAAATCGCCCAGCGCAGAATTGGTCCCGCAGCCAATGTGTCCGCCTGATAAGAAGAGGGTGACATTTTCAAAGTTATTTAGCTGGCGGGCTGCTTCAATACCATTGGTTATGACACGTAGGTTCTGGAAAGGTGCCAAATGCGGAATGAGCATAGCTGCAGTCGTAGAGCTATCAATGAAGATAGATTGGTTATGAGTGATAAAAGTTGAAGCAATTTCAGCAATTTGCTGCTTGCTTTTTTCTTCTTCACGGGCGCGAGCAGAATACACATATTCTACGTTGTTGGCCGTAATCAGCATGACTTCACCATGAGAGCGGATGATTTTCCCCTCTTTTTCTAGCTCAATCAAGTCCCGTCGAAGTGTTGATGTAGAACAGTACAAAAGTTCTTCAAGTTGGGCGGTTGCAATAATCTTTCGCTTGCTGAGAATGTCTATAATTCGACTCATTCGTTCCAAAGAAACCATAGTGACCTCCACCGATGAACAAAGCTGAACATTTATGGTCACATTATAACACAATAAACGAAAAAAAATCAATATAGTAACCATTAGATTGAACGATTATGAACATTTTTGGCCATATTGTTATATAAAAGTTGGCTATTTATCAATTAGAGGTATAGGTGTTGAATGCGCTTATAAAAAAGACTATGATGAATCCAGAAAGGAGTGAGATTATGGATCATCAAGAAGAAATAATCCGCGAACAAATATGTGATGTATGCCACAAGATGTGGCAATTAGGCTGGGTAGCCGCTAATGACGGCAATGTCTCAGTCCGTCTAGACCAAGATACCATTATTGCAACGCCAACAGGTATCAGTAAGAGCTTTATTACGCCTGAAAAACTTGTCAAGCTCAATCTAAAAGGGGAGATTATCGAGGCTCAGGACGGCTATCGTCCATCCAGTGAAATCAAGATGCACATTCGCTGCTATGAAGAACGGGAGGATGTGAATGCTGTTGTCCACGCGCATCCGCCAATTGCGACTGGCTTTGCACTGGCTCATATTCCGCTTGATACCTATTCCTTGATTGAGAGTGCCATTGTAGTAGGAGCAATTCCTATCACTCCCTTTGGCGTACCATCTACCATGGAAGTGCCAGATGCCATCACCCCATACTTACCAGAACATGATGTCATGTTACTTGAAAATCATGGTGCCTTGACTGTAGGAAGCGATGTAATTACAGCTTACTATCGGATGGAAACCTTGGAGCTGGTTGCTAAGACCACCTTCCACGGACGCATGTTGCTTTCTACTAAGGGAGTTGAGGAGGAAGAAATTTCTCGTCCAACCTTGGAACGCTTATTTGCAATGCGGGCCAATTATAAAGTCACAGGCCGTCACCCTGGTTATCGTAAATATAATGGTGACGGGACTATCAAAGAATAAGAAACATCGGAGGAAATGATTATGACTCAACATCCACGTATTGGAATTCGTCCAACCATTGACGGACGTCGCCAAGGAGTTCGGGAATCACTAGAAGTACAAACCATGAATATGGCTAAAAGTGTGGCTGACTTGATTAGCTCAACTTTGAAATATCCCGACGGTCAGCCTGTTGAATGTGTTATTTCGCCATCTACCATCGGACGTGTGCCTGAGGCAGCCGCATCACATGAATTATTCAAAAAATCAAATGTCTGCGCGACTATCACAGTGACACCCTGCTGGTGCTATGGTAGTGAAACCATGGATATGTCGCCAGATATTCCGCATGCTATCTGGGGCTTCAATGGCACTGAACGGCCAGGAGCTGTTTATCTCGCTGCAGTACTGGCTTCACATGCGCAAAAAGGAATTCCAGCTTTTGGTATTTATGGCAGGGATGTCCAGGAAGCTAGCGACACTGAAATTCCAGAAGATGTAAAAGAAAAAATTCTCCGTTATAGTCGGGCCGCTTTGGCAACAGGACTGATGCGTGACACAGCTTACTTGTCCATGGGCAGCGTCTCTATGGGAATCGGCGGCTCCATTGTCAATCCAGATTTCTTCCAAGAATACCTAGGTATGCGTAATGAATCAGTTGATATGACGGAGTTTACTCGTCGGATTGACCGGGGCATTTATGATCACGAAGAATTTGAACGGGCCATGGTTTGGGTCAAAGAACACATCAAAGAAGGTGTGGATCGCAACCGTGAAGACTTGGTTCTTTCTCCAGAAGAAAAAGCAAAACAATGGGAATTTGTAGTCAAGATGTTCATGATTGGCCGAGACCTTATGCAAGGCAATCCTCGCTTGGCTGAGCTTGGCTTTGAGGAAGAAGCTGTTGGGCATCATGCCTTAGTTGCTGGCTTCCAAGGTCAGCGTCAATGGACAGACCACTTCCCGAACGGGGACTTCATGGAAACCTTCCTCAATACTCAGTTTGACTGGAACGGCATTCGTAAGCCTTATGTCTTTGCGACAGAAAATGACTCGCTCAACGGTGTGTCTATGCTCTTTAACTATCTCTTGACAAATACACCGCAAATCTTCGCAGATGTCCGGACTTATTGGAGTCCAGAAGCGGTAGAACGTGTTACAGGGCATCAGTTAGAAGGTCAGGCAGCTGACGGCTTCCTGCACTTGATTAACTCTGGCTCTTGTACTCTGGATGGAACGGGGCAAGCCAGTCGAGACGGCAAGCCAGTCATCAAGCCATTCTGGGAATTGGAACAAAGCGAAGTAGATGCGATGCTTGAAAATACAGACTTCCCACCAGCCAATCGCGAATACTTCCGTGGGGGCGGTTTCTCTACTCGCTTCTTGACCAAGGGCGATATGCCTGTGACCATGGTACGTTTGAACATCCTTAAAGGTGTAGGTCCGGTCTTACAAATCGCTGAAGGTTATACTTTGGAATTGCCAGAGGAAGTGCATAATACCTTGGATAATCGAACAGATCCGGGCTGGCCAACCACTTGGTTTGCACCGCGTTTGACAGGAAAAGGTGCCTTCAAGTCTGTCTATGATGTTATGAACAACTGGGGAGCAAACCACGGTGCTATCACCTATGGCCATATCGGAGCGGATTTGATTACGTTGGCTTCCATGCTGCGTATCCCAGTCAATATGCACAATGTGCCAGAGGAAGACATCTTCCGTCCCAAGAACTGGTCACTGTTTGGCACAGAAGATTTGGAATCAGCCGATTACCGTGCTTGCCAATTATTAGGGCCAATTCATAAATAAAGATTTTGGGTAGGCGTGCCTCTTTCTGGGCACGCCTACCCAATAGAAAGAGAGTAGCTTAGATGACCAAGACAATTATTCTAGCCTGTGTAGGTGGCTTAACAACCAGCATGTTGGTAGAGCGAATCAATGAAGTTATTCATCGTGACCAATTAGATTATTCCTTTTATTCCATTGGGATTACGGGTATGAATAACTTGAAGAATATCGATGTCTTATTGCTCAGTCCGCAATTAGCCTATTTAGAAGAAAAGGCTAAAGCAAGCTTGCAGGTGCCAGTCGCAGTCATTAGTGATGAAGATTTCGAGTTGATGAGAGGCGAAGAAGTGCTTCGTCAGGCTGAAGTATTGATGGACTAGGCCTATGGCAGGACAAGACAAAGGCTCAAGCCAAGAGCTGATGCGACTGATTATCAAGAGTAGTAAAGTGACTGCGCAAGTCATGCAGAGTTTGGAGTTGGCTCAGTCAGGTCAGAAAGAAGAAGCAAATGCTGAGTTGGAACAAGCGAGAAAACTCAGCGTGGAGGCTCACAACTTACAGACCAGCCTTATCCAGTCTGAACTGAGTGGTCAAGCCAATCCTCCAAGTCTGCTGGCGGTCCATGCTCAGGACCATTTTATGAATAGCCATTTATTACTCGAATTGGCCGACGTATTTCTCAATCAAATAGAAGAAATCGAAGATTTAAAAGCAAGAATTGCAAAACTGGAACAGGTAGGTGAGTAGCATGGATCATCCTGTCATATTAGAAATGAAGGGCATTGTTAAAAGCTTCGGTCCAGTCCGAGCCTTAAAGGGAGTCAATTTTGACTTGCGGGCTGGTGAAGTGCATGCTCTGATGGGTGAAAATGGGGCTGGTAAATCCACTTTGATGAAGGTCTTGACTGGTATCTATGGAGCAAATGAGGGTACCATTCATTACAATCAAGAAGAGGTGGTCTATTCCAAGCCCAAGGAAGCAATGGATGCAGGGATCGTTATCGTTCACCAAGAATTGAATATGATGAACCATCTAACTGTGGCTCAAAATATCTTTATAGGACGGGAAGAAGTTCAAGGCAGCTTCTTTATTAACGATGCATCCAGTATTAAGAAAGCAAAAGAACTTTTTAGTCTCTTAAAACTAGACATCAACCCAACTGAAAAAGTAGGAAATCTGACAGTTGGGAAACAACAAATGGTCGAAATTGCCAAGGCCCTCTCAATGGATGCCAAGGTGATTGTCTTTGACGAACCGACAGCAGCTTTGACTGAATCGGAAATCAATGAGCTCTTTGTCATCATTGACGACCTGCGTGCAAAAGGTGTCGGTATTATCTACATTTCTCACCGGATGGATGAGATTGCCCGAATCACAGACCGCGTGACTGTTATGCGGGACGGTGAGTATGTAGGCACGGTCAATACCAAAGATACCACCAAAGATGAAATCATCTCGATGATGGTTGGACGGACGATTTATGAAGATCCTAAGGCTGCGTCAACAGTAGCAGAAGATGCTCCTGTGGTGCTGGAGGTAAAAAACCTCTGTGCAGGAACGGCCGTTAAAGATGTGAGTTTCAAACTCCATAAGGGCGAAATTCTAGGTTTCTCAGGATTGATGGGAGCCGGTCGGACAGAAGTTGCCCGTTTGCTGTTTGGTGCAGACAAAAAAGAAAACGGTTCCATTGTTATAAATGGGAAAGAGGTAAGCATCAATTCTCCCCAAGATGCCATTCGGGAAGGGATTGGTTACTTATCTGAAGACCGCAAGCGCTTTGGCTGTATCGTGGACATGACCATTGCCAACAATACGGTTATAACCAATCTTGATAAGTATATCAAGGCTGGCTTGATTGATGATGGTGCTATTGTCAAGGCAAGTGATCAGTTTGTTCAATCTTTACATACCAAGACACCGTCATCCAAACAGCTGGTCCGCAATCTTTCGGGAGGAAACCAGCAGAAAGTAGTCATTGCCAAATGGCTGGAACAAAATAGTGATATTTTAATCTTTGATGAGCCGACACGAGGGATTGATGTCGGTGCCAAAAGTGAAATATACACACTGATGAATGATCTGGTTGCTCAAGGCAAATCCATTATCATGATTTCGTCAGAACTGACGGAAATCTTACGGATGAGCGATCGAATCGTAGTCATGTGTGAAGGTAGAAAAACGGGTGAGCTGGATATTAGCCAAGCAACACAAGAGAGAATCTTGGCGCTAGCGACTGACCGTTAAAAGTGAAAACAGAGGTGTTTACGTATGGAAGAGAAACAATCCTTATGGATGAAATTAGAAAAAACAGTTGGTTTACAAAAGCTGATTGCCTTGATTGCCTTGGTGGTAATCTTTGCCTTCTTTGCCATCTCCAGCGAATCATTTCGTTCGTTTGATACGGTAGTCAGTATCTTAGATGCGTCATATTACATTGGTTTCCTCGCCATTGGGGTCACATTTGTCATCATTACAGGTGGTATTGACCTCTCTATTGGTACGGTGATGATGTGCTCGGCTATTATCGGGGGCGTCCTTCATACCAAGATGGGCTGGCCGCTCTGGCTGTCTTTGCTGGCCATTCTAGTCATTGGAGGATTATTCGGGCTGCTGAATGGAATCATGGTCGCAAAATTCGGTTTGCCGCCTTTTATCGCGACACTGGGTACGATGATGATTTCCCGCGGTTTGAGCTCTATTGTCTCAAATGTGCAAAGTGTGACCTTCCCTCTTCGTGGAACAGGTGAAGGTTGGTACAAAGATTTATTCCGAACCCAGGATAATTTCCCGACAGGCTTAATTGTGCTGGTGCTTGTGGCTGTCCTTGCTGCGGTAGTATTGAACAAGACAAAAATTGGCCGCTATATCTTCGCGATTGGTTCCAATAAAGAAGCTACTCGTCTGTCTGGGGTTAATGTCGTCAAATGGGAAGGCATGGCCTATGTCATAGGTGGTCTGTCAGCAGGGCTTGCTGCCGTTGCTTATGCGGCCACCTACTCTACGATTCTGCCAGGTACTGGTAACGGTATGGAGCTTGATGCAATTGCCGGTGTCGTAGTAGGGGGAACTTCTCTAGCTGGTGGTGTCGGATCTGTTATTGGTACCATTATCGGGGTCTTCATCATGTCAGTCCTGAAAATTGGTTTGCCATATATCGACCTACAACCCCACTATCAACTCTTTATTACTGGTTTCGTTGTTATTGTCGCTGTTTATTTTGATATTTTCATTCGCAAGAATAAGAAGAAATAAGTACAGCCCTCGCTATCATATATATGAGTGTATAAAACATAATAGGAGCTTTTATCATGAGAAAATCATTTAAATTTGCTACTGCGGCACTTCTTGCTGCTGCTGCGATTGGACTAGTTGCTTGTTCTTCTAAGAAAGACAACAATAAAGCTACAAACAGCAAGGGTGGAGACTATCGGGTAGAAGTAATTGCCAAAGGTTTCCAACATGACTTCTGGAAAGCCGTTAATAAGGGTGCTGAACAAGCGGCAGATGAATTTGGCGCTAAGATTACTTTTGTCGGTCCTCAAAATGAAACCGCTATCGCAGAACAATTGGAGCAGTTGAACAATGCCATTAACAAAAATCCAGATGCGATTGCCCTAGCAGCACTTGATACCGAATCAGAGCTAGACGCTATTAAACAAGCCCAAGCTAAGAATATCCCGCTGATTGGTTTTGACTCAGGGGTTCCAGGTGCACCAGACGGAGCAATCAAAGCAACAGCCTCTACTGACAACCATGCAGCCGGTGCCAATGCAGCAGAACACTTATTCCCAATGCTAGAAAAGAAATTGGGTGACAAACCGGTTCGTATCGGAGTGGTTTCCCAAGAAGCAAACTCACTTTCTATCACACAGCGGACTTCCGGTTTCATTGACAAGATGGTTGAATTGCTAGAAAAGAAAGGTATTAAAACGGCTGTTGTTGGTCACGATAAATTCAAGAACAATGTCTCTGAATCAGATGCCAAAGCTATCATTGAAGTTCGTGTACCAGCTCAAGTAGACGATGCAGCAGGTAAGACAGAAGCTTCCACTGTACTTGAAAAATCAGATACAGTCGCTATTTACGCTTCAAATGAATTTGCAGCTAAAGCTATTATCAACGCAAATGGCAGTTTCAAGGAATCTAAGCTCGGTGCAGACAAGATTTTGGCTGTCGGTTTTGACTCAGGTGCCTTGCAGCAAGATGCAATTCGCAACGGTCTCTTTGTAGGATCTGTTACGCAAGATCCGATTCAAATCGGCTATCAATCTGTAAAATTAGCTATTGAAGCGGCTCAAGGAAAAGAAGTTAAAGATGTAGACACAGGATCAAAATGGTATGATGCCAAGAACATCGACTCTGATGAAATCAAACCATTGCTTTACCAATAATCAAAATCGTTTGTAAAGATTGGTGTATTGGAGGAGATGAGAATGACATTGATGAAATTACTGGCCATTGACCTAGGTGCTAGTTCAGGTCGTGTCATGCAAGCAATTTACAATGGCCATAGTATCCAGCTATCAGAAGTTCATCGGTTCAAAAACGAGCCGATGAACGTGAATGACGGTCTTTATTGGAATATCCTACATCTGTTTGGAGAAATCAAGATTGGGATCAAGAAAGCTTCAGCAGATGGGATTCCTATTCGATCCATATCCGTTGATACATGGGGAGTGGATTATGCCTACCTAGACCAAAACGGAGATTTGCTCTACCAGCCGCATTGTTATCGCGACAATCGTATGGGCCAATACGAAGAAACTTTTTATAAGAAAATAAGCAAAGAGGCGCTTTTTGAGGAGACAGGCGTACAGCCTGCCTGCATTAATACTGTCCTGCAAATATTCGCTGATTTGCAGGAAAAGCCCCATTTGGCAAGAGTTGCAGAGCGCGTGCTCTTCATGCCGGATTTGATTAACTATCTTTTGTCAGGTGTTTTATCCAGTGAGTATACCATTGCCAGCAGCAGCGGTTTGCTCAATATCAATTCTCAGACATGGTCTGACAGCGTTTTTGAGACGCTGGAGATTCCTAAAAAGTGGTTTGGTGAGGTGATACAGGGAGGAAGAGTCCTGAGAAGTCTGTCGCCACGGATTACACAAGAGCTGAAAATTGAGCCTTTTGATGTCATTGCAGGTGCTGGTCATGATACAGCGGCAGCTGTTCTGGCTATTCCTTATGCCAGTGAGCAGCCAACAGCCTTTATCTCTTGCGGTACTTGGTCTCTGGTTGGTCTAGAATCTCCGAATCCTGTGACCAGCCAGGAAGCTTTAGCGGCCAATCTGACCAATGAAGGCTGCTTTGACGGACGCTATCGGATTTTGAAGAATACGACAGGGCTCTGGATTATCCAAGAACTGCAGCGGGACTGGCGCTTGCAAGGAGAGGACATCAGCTTTGCTGAAATGGTGACACTAGCAAGAGGAGTCACGAATAATCGCTCTTGGATTAACCCCAATGATGCTATTTTTGCAGCTCCGGGAGACATGGAGGCTAAGGTCAAGGAGAGTTGCCATATGACCAACCAGCCTGTCCCGCAAAGCAAAGGAGAGGTTGTCCGAGTGGTCTTGGAAAGTCTCGCTTTTGCCTACCGTCAAACCGTAGAGCAAATTGAGAGCCTGACCGGTCAGAAAATCGAGCAGATTCACATGGTCGGCGGCGGTATCCAAAACGAACTACTCTGCCAGCTGACAGCTGATGTAAGCCAGAAGCCAGTCCTAACAGGACCGATTGAAGCCAGCGCTTTGGGAAATATCTTGGCACAGCTTTTGACCTTGGGTGAGATTCAAGTTCGCCAGGCTGCCCAAAAGCTCGTCAAGGATTCAGAAAAGACCAAGCAATACCAAGCTCAAGAAGGCTCAGACTTGGCTCAATCCTATCAAGAATTTCAAGCAAGTATGAAAGTAGGAAGATAGATGTTAAAGCATATTCCAACTATTTTAAGTCCAGAATTGGTCAAGTATCTGATGGAGATGGGGCACGGAGATGAAGTGGTCATTGCCGATGCAAACTTCCCTGCCCATCGGATTGGTCAGCGGGTTGTTCGCTGTGACGGCCACGGAGTTCCAGCACTGCTGGATGCTATCTTGACTGTGCTGCCCTTGGATACTTATAGCGACTACCAAGCAGGTCTTATGCAGTTAGTGCCGGGAGATCCCACCGTACCAGTCATCTGGGATGACTACAAGGCTTTATTGGAAAAGTATCATTATGGTGCAGCCATCAAAGAATTTGAACGCTTTGCTTTCTATGAGCAGGCGGAAAAAGCTTATTTGGTCATCCAAACGGGCGAGGGAGCTCTGTACGGCAACATCATTTTGAAAAAAGGTGTCATTGCCAGATAATGAAAAACAGGTAAGAGGTGGACAAGGCTGCTTCTAAAAAGGAGTGTCCTTGTTCCTCATCTTTATCTGGAGCTTTCTTTGCTTTTTTTATCAAATAACTTGTTAAAAAAATCACAAAAATCTTGCAAAAATCTGCTTTTTGCAGTATCATTATATTAACAATATAAATTGAAAAGGAGAAAATATATGTCTACATTTTACGTACCCGCTGTCAATCTTATTGGCAAAGGTGTTGTCAAGGAAGTTGGGCCTTATGTTAAGGAGCTGGGTTATAGCAAGGCCTTGCTGGTGACGGATAAGTTTATAGAAGGCAGTGATATCCTGCCCCAAATCCTAGCACCACTAGATGCGGAAGGCATCCAGTATGTGGTCTTCAGCGATGTTGAGCCAAATCCAACTTGTAAGAACGTCATGGATGGTGTAGCTGCTCTCAAGGAACACAACTGTGACTTCATCATCAGTGTTGGCGGAGGTTCACCGCAAGATGCGGCTAGCTGTATTTCAGTTATTGCGACAAATGGTGGCAAACCACAAGACTATGAAGGCTTGCACAAGTCTGCTAAGAAAGGTCTGCCGGTGGTGGCTATCAATACTACAGCGGGAACTTCAGCTGAAATTACCATTAACTATGTCATCACAGATGAAGAACGCAAGGTTAAGATGGTTATGGTGGACAAGAATAGCTTGGCTCTGATCTCAGTCAATGACCCTGAACTCATGGTATCCAAACCAGCTGCCCTCACAGCAGCAACAGGGATGGATGCTTTGACTCACGCGGTCGAAGCTCTCGTCACACCAGGAGCCTACGGCGTTACCAAGAAATTATCTATCGGAGCTATTGAACTTATCAAGGAATACCTTCCTCGTGCGGTTGCAAATGGCCATGATATTGAAGCGCGTGAAGGCATGGTGAATGCCATCTTCCTTGGCGGTATGTCCTTTAACAATGCCGGTCTAGGTTATGTTCACTCTATGGCTCACCAGCTTGGGGCAGTTTACAAACTTCCGCACGGTGTCTGCTGTGCCATGCTCCTGCCAATTGTAGAGCGTGAAAATGCTAAACGGGTACCAGAAGCTTTCCGCAATGTTGCCAAAGCTCTTGGTCTGCAAATCGAAGGCAAGACCGACGAAGAATGTGCAGCTTATGCTATTTCTGAAATCGAAAAACTGTCTGAAACGGTTGGTATTCCGAAGAAACTTACTGAACTTGGTATCGAAGAAAAGGACTTTGACTTTGACTACCTATCTAAGAATGCTTTGATTGATGCTTGTGCGCCAGGCAATCCATTCATGCCAACTCTAGAAGAAACGATTGCTTTATATAAAGAACTCTTCTAAAAACGAAAAAACTCTGCTGAAACAAACAAAGCTCTGCATGACTCTAGCTTGCAGGGCTTGTTTTATAGGAATGAAAAGAACCTTAATGATAATTTTGATTACATTTGTAAATTTATTTTAAAAAATTATGTAAAATCTATTGACAAATAGATTTTATCGTGATAGAATTACAACTGTAAACAAAAAAAGTTTACGTAAATTTAATCAGAAGATATGAATACAGCCGGAAGGCAATTATTTTTGGGAGGATTAAAAATTATGTAAAATTATCTTCTTCTGAAAGAGATCAAATCACTCATAAAAATAGAGACTGAATCAGTCTTGATTTTTGAAAAGAGAATAAGTTATGTAAAATAATAGATTGGAGAAGATCTCCCAAATCAAAATTTATAGTGGATAAGGAAGAGATTTCTTATCTGAAACTTTGGTAAAATCAAAAATTATGTAAAGAAAAATATGAAAAAAGCGAGGTAATGCTATGAACAACAACTACAACAATTTTAACAATATGGACGACCTTTTCAACCAACTCATGGGGCGCATGGGTGGCTACAACAGCGAACATCGGCGCTACTTGATCAATGGTAGAGAGGTCACACCAGAAGAGTTTGCTCAGTATCGGGCTACTGGTAAGCTCCCTGGTCAAGGAACAGGTGAGCAGACTGGTCAGACTGTTGCTCAAGGACCTAAGCAGGATGGTATCTTGGCTAAGCTAGGCCGCAATTTGACTCAGGAAGCGCGTGATGGAAAGTTAGATCCGGTTATTGGGCGCAATAAGGAAATCCAAGAAACTGCTGAAATCCTTTCCCGCCGGACCAAGAATAATCCTGTATTGGTCGGAGATGCCGGAGTTGGTAAGACAGCTGTCGTAGAAGGATTGGCTCAGGCTATCGTCAATGGTGATGTGCCAGCGGCTATCAAGAATAAGGAAATCATTTCTGTTGATATTTCCGGTCTGGAAGCTGGTACTCAATATCGTGGTAGCTTTGAAGAAAATATCCAAAACTTGGTCAATGAAGTCAAGGAAGCCGGCAACATTATCCTCTTCTTTGATGAAATCCATCAAATCCTAGGAGCAGGATCTATCGGTGGAGATAGTGGCTCTAAGGGCATGGCGGATATTCTTAAACCAGCACTTTCTCGTGGAGAGTTGACCGTCATCGGGGCTACTACTCAGGACGAGTATCGCAATACTATCCTTAAAAATGCAGCTTTGGCTCGTCGTTTCAACGAAGTCAAGGTCAACGCACCGTCTGCTGAAGATACCTATCAGATCCTTCAAGGCATTCGGGACCTGTATGAAAAGCACCACAATGTCATCCTGCCAGATGAAGTGCTGAAAGCGGCTGTGGACTACTCTATTCAGTATATTCCACAACGGAGCCTGCCAGACAAGGCGATTGACTTGGTCGATGTGACTGCTGCCCACTTGGCAGCCCAGCATCCAGTGACTGATGTTCATGCAGTTGAAAATGAGATTGCTGAGCAAAAAGACAAGCAGGAAGCCGCTGTTGAAAAAGAAGATTATGAAGCAGCTCTGAATGCCAAAACCCGCATTGAAGAGCTGGAAAAGAAAATTCAAAACCACACTGAGGATATGAAGGTGACTGCTACGGTCAACGATGTAGCAGAGTCTGTTGAGCGGATGACGGGAGTGCCGGTATCTCAGATGGGTGCCAGCGACATTGAGCGCCTCAAGGGCATGAATGACCGTCTCAAAGCTAAAGTAATCGGCCAAGACAAGGCTGTAGAAGCTGTGGCTAGGGCTATCCGCCGTAACCGTGCAGGCTTTGATGAAGGCAACCGTCCAATCGGAAGCTTCCTCTTTGTTGGTCCAACTGGTGTTGGTAAGACTGAGCTTGCTAAGCAACTAGCTCTGGATATGTTCGGTACTAAAGAGGCTATCATCCGTCTGGATATGTCTGAATACTCTGATCGGACTGCTGTTTCCAAGCTGATTGGTACTACTGCCGGCTATGTCGGATATGATGACAACAACAACACCTTGACCGAGCGTGTGCGCCGCAATCCTTACTCTATCATTCTCTTGGATGAGATTGAAAAGGCGGATCCACAAGTGATTACCCTTCTCCTTCAAGTTCTGGATGACGGCCGTTTGACAGATGGTCAAGGGAATACAGTCAACTTCAAGAACACGGTCATCATTGCGACTTCCAATGCTGGATTTGGCTATGAAGCTGGCTTGGAGGAAGATGCAGAAAAACCTGATCTGATGGACCGACTCAAAGCTTATTTCCGTCCAGAGTTCCTCAATCGTTTCAATGCGGTTATTGAGTTCTCTCATCTCAAGAAAGAAGACCTGATGGAAATTGTGAATCTCATGCTGATCGAAGTAAATCAAACCTTGAGCAAGAAAGAAATTGATCTGGCTGTATCAGATGCAGCTAAGGAATTCCTGCGCGACGCTGGTTATGACCAAGTCATGGGTGTTCGTCCGCTCCGCCGTGTCATCGAGCAGCAAATCCGTGACAAGGTAACTGACTTTCACTTGGATAATCTAGATGCTAAGCACTTGACGGCTGATTTAGAAGATGGTGTCTTGGTTATCCGGGAAAAGGGCGCTGCCGCATCTGAAGAAGACAAACAGGCAGAATAAAACTTACTAAGTCAACTAAGTTTTCAAAGACCTCCTTCTTAGATGAAGGCAGGTCTTTTTTGTTGAGTAGGAATTCCAAATAAGCCCCCTTTCTGGAAATAAATTAGCATTTATCCCAAGATCTCAACTTAATCCTTCTTGACAACACCTAAAAGAAATGATGCTATTAGATATACAAAAAAGAAAAACATTGAAATCTGATGCTGATGAAAAGTCAGGCTTGCTTAGGAAGTATTGGTAAAATGAAACAAAGTTTGGATAAATTCTTGTTTGGTTTTATAATCGTCCATAATTTCCTTATCTGTTAAACATTTATTACTGGACAATGATAACTCTCATCAGGGAAGAAGTCCAGCCCATTTTCGATGTATTTTTTACAATCTAAAACAGATGAGGGAGCCAGTTTTTTGGAGTTTTCGAAAGTTCGATGAACAGAGAATTTTTCTTCGGCGTGAGAATATTCAGGCGTAATTTACGCCAGTTTTTGAATGGCTGATTTAGAGATTTTGTACTTTCGAAATGTTTAAATGTAGTTATTTATTTTTGAAGAATCGCTTGCTAGTACACCTGAAAACGCTCGTAGAATGATAATAAGTCGCCTGACGAAACTGCTCAGAAACGGCGGTGTTATGCGGAAACAATCTGACGCGATGCGAAGGGCGGTGCGAAAGGGGTTACGTACTTATTTTTCAACAATTTAGCAGAGTATTTTTATAAGTGTGATATAATAGAAGTATAATTTGTTCTGATAGTTTATTTTATGGAGAAGTAGATTTTTAGAATGCGGAGGTTCAATATGGTTGAGTTTATAAAGTCTAAGAAAGAAATGAGTGAGGAGGATATTAAAGCAAATTTCATCACTCCTGCTATTGTATCCAAAGGATGGAAAAATGGTGAGCATATCGCTTACGAGGAATACTTCACTGATGGTCGAATCGAGGTTAGAGGAGATAAGGCTCGTCGCAAAGAAGGGAAAAAATCAGACTATTCATTGTATTACCAATTTGGAACTCTAATTGCAATCGTTGAGGCAAAGGATAATAAACATAGCGTTCGAGCGGGATTACAACAAGCGATTGAATATGGTGAGATTTTAGATGTTCCTTTTGTTTATTCTTCGAATGGTGATGGCTTTATTGAGCATGACCGTATCACAAGAGAAGAGCGTGAGCTGGCGCTAGATGAATTTCCCACTCGTGAAGAATTATTTTCTCGTCTGAAGAAGGAAAAAGGACTAACGTCTGAAATAGCAGAAGCTATCTCAACTCCATATTACACAGATGCCTTCTCAACTAAAACGCCACGATATTATCAGCAAATAGCTATCAACCGTACAATTGAAACAGTTGCCAGAGGACAAAAACGAGTAATGTTTGTGATGGCAACAGGAACGGGAAAAACATTCATGGCTTTTCAAATTATTCATCGTCTTCGAAAAGCTGGTTTGGCTAGACGAGTTTTATTTTTAGCGGATAGAAACATCTTAGTAGACCAAACGATGGCTGAAGACTTTAAGCCATTCGAAAAGGTGATGACGAAAATTACTCCAAAACTTTTGAATGCTCCTGAAAAATTAAATTCTTTTGAAATTTACCTAGGACTTTATCAGCAACTAACTGGTGAAGATGGTACTGAAACGCATTATCAAAAGTTCGACAAAGACTTCTTTGATTTAATCGTAATTGATGAAGCGCACCGTGGATCAGCCAAGGAAGACGGCAACTGGCGTAAGGTGATTGATTATTTCAGTTCTGCGACACAAATTGGTATGACGGCAACTCCTAAAGAAACCAAGGATGTCTCCAATATGGAATACTTCGGGGAGCCAATTTATACTTATAGTTTAAAACAAGGAATCGAGGATGGTTTTTTGGCTCCGTATCGTGTTATGAGAGTTAATTTAGATGTGGATGTGGATGGCTATCGTCCAGAAACTGGGAAAGTTGATGCTAAAGGGCAGTTAATCGAGGATAGGTACTACGGCAGGAAAGATTTTGACAAAACTATTGTTATTGATGATAGAACTCAAAAAGTTGCTAAGTTTGTTTCGGACTATATGAAGCAAAACAATGCACGATTTGATAAAACGATTGTTTTTTGTGTTGATATTGACCATGCTGAACGGATGCGTGCTGCACTTGTAAAAGAGAATCTAGACTTAGTCCAAGAAGACTATCGTTATGTCATGCAAGTAACTGGTGACAATGCTGAAGGAAAAGCTCAACTGGATAACTTTATGGATGTCAATTCTAATTTTCCCGCTATTGTAACAACGTCTAAATTATTAACGACAGGAGTTAATGCTAAAACATGTCGTTTGATTGTTTTAGACTCTAATATCCAATCTATGACTGAATTTAAACAAATTATTGGTCGTGGCACACGTCTTTATCCTCAAAAGGGGAAAGAATTTTTTACGATTATTGATTTTCGAAATGTTACTAATTTGTTTGCTGACCCTGATTTTGATGGTGAACCAGTGAAGGTTCTGGAAACAGGTGCAAAAACAAATAATGGTGCTACACCTGGTTTTGTAGACGAAGGTGGTGACCCAGTAGAGAAATATGTCGTTGCAGATAAGCAAGTGACCATTTTGAATTCAACAGTTCAAGTATTGGATGAAAATGGAAAACTGGTCACTGAAAATCTAACCGACTACACCCGTAAGAATATTTTAGGTAGTTATGCTACTTTGAACGATTTTATCACGGCTTGGCATACAGCAGATAAAAAGAAGATTATATTGGACGAACTTTATAAAAAAGGAGTTTATCTGGATGCTATTCGAGAGTCGGAAGGGATTTCGGAGCAAGAAATTGATGACTTCGATTTACTCCTAAAACTTGCCTATGGTCAAAAAGAATTAACCAAAACAGAGCGTATTAACAAACTCAAACGAAGTGGATATTTATATAAATATAGCGAAGAAGCACGTGCAGTTTTGGAAATTTTGTTGGACAAGTACATGGATAAAGGTATTGGAGAACTCGAAAGTATTGAAACACTAAAACTTCCAGAATTTCAGCTATATGGTGGAACCTTCAAAATCATCAATACTTACTTTGGAGATAAAAAACGGTATTTACAAGCAATTAAAGAATTGGAGCAAGAGCTATTTACGGTAGCTTAATGAAAGGAAAATATGTCAATTACATCATTTGTAAAAAGAATTCAAGATATCACTCGAAACGATGCGGGTGTTAATGGTGATGCTCAACGTATTGAGCAAATGTCTTGGTTATTATTTTTGAAAATTTACGATAGCCGTGAAATGGTTTGGGAGTTAGAAGAAGATGACTACGAATCGATTATTCCAGAGGAGTTAAAATGGCGAAATTGGGCTCATGCTCAAAAAGGGGAACAGGTATTGACAGGTGATGAATTACTTGATTTTGTCAATAATAAATTATTTAAAGAGTTGAAAGAGCTTGAAATAACTCCAAATATGCCTATTCGAAAAACGATTGTCAAGTCAGCTTTCGAAGATGCGAACAACTATATGAAAAATGGTGTTTTGTTACGCCAAGTAATCAATGTTATTGATGAAGTCGACTTCAATAGCCCTGAAGACCGTCATTCTTTTAATGACATCTACGAAAAAATTCTTAAAGATATTCAAAGTGCTGGGAACTCAGGAGAGTTTTATACACCACGTGCAGCGACTGACTTTATCGCTGAAGTCCTTGACCCAAAACTTGGCGAATCAATGGCAGACTTCGCTTGTGGAACAGGGGGATTCTTAACTTCGACTCTGAATCGTTTAAGTAGTCAACGTAAAACTAATGAAGACACTAAGAAATATAACACAGCTGTTTTTGGTATTGAAAAGAAAGCATTTCCCCACCTTTTAGCAGTTACAAATCTGTTTCTTCACGAAATTGATGACCCTAAAATTGTTCATGGCAATACTTTGGAGAAAAATGTTCGCGAATATACAGATGACGAAAAATTTGACATTATCATGATGAATCCACCTTTTGGAGGTTCTGAATTAGAAACAATAAAAAATAATTTTCCAGCAGAATTACGGAGTTCTGAAACAGCTGACTTATTCATGGCTGTTATTATGTATCGTTTGAAAGAAAATGGTCGTGTTGGGGTTATTTTACCTGATGGTTTTCTATTTGGCGAAGGCGTAAAAACTCGCTTGAAACAAAAACTGGTAGATGAGTTCAACTTACATACGATTATTAGGTTGCCTCATAGTGTATTTGCGCCGTATACAGGAATTAATACGAACATTCTTTTCTTTGATAAAACAAAGAAAACAGAAGAAACTTGGTTTTATCGTTTAGATATGCCAGATGGTTATAAAAATTTCTCGAAAACCAAGCCGATGAAGTCAGAACATTTTAATCCTGTTCGTGACTGGTGGAAAAATCGTGAAGAAATTCTGGAAGGTAAGTTCTATAAATCTAAATCATTTACACCTAGCGAATTGGAAGAGCTAAATTATAATTTAGACCAGTGTGGTTTTCCAAAAGAAGAAGAGGAAATTTTAGATCCCTTTGAGTTGATTCAGAATTATCAAGTGGAAAGAGCAACTTTAAATCATAAGATTGATACTGTATTAGCTGATATTTTGCAGTTGTTGGAGGACAAATAATGACACCAGAACAACTTAAGGCAAGTATCCTCCAAAGAGCGATGGAAGGGAAATTAGTACCACAAAATCCTGATGGCGAACCAGCAAGCGAATTGCTAAAGAGAATTAAAGCTGAGAAAGAAAAACTTATCAGTGAAGGCAAAATCAAGCGAGATAAAAAGGAAACCGAGATATTTCGTGCTGATGATGGGAAACCTTATGAGAAGTTCGCTGATGGAAGTATAAAAGAGTTTAAACATAATATACCTAAAGGATGGACTATAGTTTATTTACCAGATATCTGTGCATTAGAGGATGGCTCAATAAAAAGAGGTCCTTTTGGTAGCTCTATAACAAAGTCAATGTTTGTTCCGAAAGGAGAAAATACATATAAGGTTTATGAACAAGGCAATGCTATAAGAAAAACTATAGATTATGGAGATTATTGGTTAAAAGAGAGTGACTATCTACGTTTAAAAAATTTTTCAATAAAAGCAGGAGATATTTTGATATCTTGTGCAGGTACTATCGGAGAAATCTTTCAAATACCTTCAAATTACTATGATGGAGTTATAAATCAAGCATTATTAAAACTTACGTTAAATCCAGACATAATAGATTCACAATATTTTAAATGGATGTTTATGAGTTTGATTAATACAGTAAAAAAGCATTCTATAGGCTCAGCGATAAAAAATTTAGCTTCAATAAAATTTTTAAAATATGAAGTTCCTATGTTATTACCCCCACTTACCGAACAACAACGCATAGTAGAAGCAATCGAATCAGCTTTAGAAAAAGTGGATGAATACGCTGAAAGTTATAATAGACTAGAACAGCTAGATAAAGAATTTCCAGATAAACTAAAAAAATCTATTCTTCAATATGCTATGCAAGGAAAATTAGTTGAACAAGACCCAAATGATGAACCAGTTGAAGTTTTACTTGAAAAAATACGGGCAGAAAAACAAAAACTATTTAAAGAAGGCAAAATTAAAAAGAAAGATTTGGAGATTTCAATTGTTTCTCAAGGAGATGATAACTCTCCTTATGGGAACAAAGATGAAACAACCTCTTATCCTGTATATGAAATCCCAGAAGCATGGAGATATATTAAATTTGCTAGCCTAGTTAACTTCAGAATAGGAAAAACTCCTCCACGCAGTGAAGCTACTTTTTGGGGAACTGAAATACCTTGGGTATCTATATCAGATATGCCTATATCTGGTTATGTAACTAATACGAGAGAATCTATTTCTAAATTAGCATTAAAATCAAAGAAAATGATAAAAGGAGATAAGAACTATGGCTACTATGTCTAAGACAAAAATCAACGCATTTGTTGATTCCATCCTCAACAACAGAGACACCTTTGATGCAGAAAAGCGTGTCAAAGCAAAGAGTGTTTTGCGAAGCATCCCTCTAGATAAAAAAGATTCAGATAAGCTCATTGATATTCAAGATGTTGATTTCTCTCCTATTGCTAAAGAGAAGCAAGAACAGCGTTTTGAAGATGTTCAAACTGCTTTGGAAGATGCTGTAGAGCAAGGAGTGGAAACACTTGATGATTTCACTTCCTGGCTAGGAATGAATGAAGAAAACGATCCTAATAAGATTATGGATTTTGC
>OJLB01000107.1_pt1 | contig 57781 bp, 71 predicted proteins | sample 1596861 | NCBI WGS metagenome assembly OJLB01 (sample SAMEA3904681, study PRJEB24821) | metagenome | biome: Builtin; feature: hospital; material: surface | place: USA | collected 2013-06-06
TTAAAGTGAGTGCGCAAAGCCATCTGAAGGCGATGTGTTTGAACCTGTTGAAAGCCGCCAACAAGCTAAGTGTGCCTGTTGCCGCCTAAAAGGCGGCCCGGATGCCTGATTATCAGGTATCCGGGGAGGATTAAGGGGGGATTTGGGTAGAATCAGTGGATATTTGAAACCAAAACAGCCGAAAACCTGTGTTTGGATCTCGGCTGTCTGGGGAAGGACTTTTTTGCAAAGGTCTCTGAGGGTGAGTTTTCAGACGACCTCCGTTCAAACTGCTACGCCCGCCAGTTTGCCGATAAGACCGGTTACCGCCAATGCCGCCACTCCCCACAGACAAACGCGCAAGACGGCGGGGGCGACGGGGGCGCCGCCGAGTTTGGCGGAGGCATAGCCCAACGCGGCGAGTCCGCATAAAGTGGTTGCCGCCAGCGTGGGGATAAGGGCGGCGGGGGCGGTCAGTGCGACCAGCAGCGGTAGTATGGCGCCGGCGCAGAACGAACCGGCGGAGGCAAGCGCGGCCTGCATGGGCTTGGCGGCGGAGGTTTCGGTGATGCCGATTTCGTCGCGGGCATGGGCGGAGAGCGCGTCGTGTTCCATCAATGCTTGCGCGACTTCGGCGGCAAGCGCGTCGGACAAGCCGCGGCGGCGGTAGATTTCGGTCAGTTCTGCCAGTTCGGCATCGGGATTGGCTTCCAATTCGTAGCGTTCTTTGTGCAAATCGGCTTTTTCCGTGTCCGACTGGCTGGATACGGAAACATATTCCCCCGCCGCCATCGAAACCGCGCCGCCAATTAGGGCAGAAACGCCGGTCAGCAGCAGGGTTTGGAAATCGGGGGCGGCGGCCGCAACGCCCGTCAGCAGCGAAGCGGTGGAAATCAGGCCGTCGTTCGCGCCCAATACGCTTGCGCGCAGCCAGTTGTTGCGGTTGCTGAAATGGCGTTCGCTGTGTTGTGAATACATGGCAGTGTTCCGGTGGTGTTTTGCGCTATGGTAGCACCGTATCGGTTTATCGGGGCGGCGTAATCATGCGTTTGCACGCTGAAAATCCGTCCACACTTGATAATCATTGTCGCTTAAACGGGTTTGTGGTATAAATCCTAGAAATTTAGCTCTAAACTCTAATAACTGCCGATTAACCGAGAATCATGATGACACACACCGAATCAAGCGCGCAGCCGTCAACTATGGACACGGCTGCTTTTTTAAAGCATATCGAATCCGCATTCCGCCGCATTTTTTCAGACGACCTCAACCTCATGCAATACCTGCCCGAAGACAAATGGCTTGCCTTGAAGCAGGCGGGTTTGCTGTTGCCCTTCCTCGACAAAAAACACGGCGGCCGCAAGGGCAGCCAGTTTGAAATCCAAGAAGTCCTGCGGATTGCGGGGCATTACGGTGTACCCGTTACCCTGCGTACCGGCATCGAAGGCGCGCTGGTGTTGCAGCCTCTGCAAGAGTTCGGCGACGAAACGCAAATCGCGCAAGGTTTGGAGATGATTTTCAAAGGCGAGGGCGGCGGTTTGGGCATTACCGAGCCCGAAACCTCCGGCGCGGCAATCGCCCGCGAAATGCAGTCCTACTACGAATATACCGACGATCAAACCATTTACGTCAATGCCACGAAATACTGGCAGGGCAACTCGCAAAGCGACTTCCTCCTCGTGGCCGCCAAAGAGCGTAAAAACGGTAAACTCTCCAAAGTCATCAACCTGCTGCTCGTTCCCAAAGAATACATCCGCTACGAAGCCCTCACATCCGAAGGTCTGCGCGCCGTCCGTTACGCCGTCAACCGCATTGATGCCGAAATACCCGCCACCGCCGTCATGAAACTCTCTCAGAGCGACGCCGCCGGTTTGCGCGCGTTTCAAAACATCTTTATTCGCAGCCGCCTTCAACTGATCGGCATGACGCACGGCATCATGGAATACATCCTTGAAAACCTGAACCGATACATCCGCAACGACATCAAATTCGTTGATTACGAACGCCGCGAAATCCAACGCCGCCATCAGGTTTCCGAAATCCTTTACCGCTACGTCTGCCATTCCGTTTCGCCCGTCGCTCCCGTCGCCCATCAATTGATGGAGGCAAACATCATCAAAACCCTCGCCACGGAATACACTTACGCTGCCGCGCAAATGTTGCAAAAACTCTTGGGCGCGAAGGGTTTTGAACGCGGACACACCGCCAGCAATATCGCTATCGACATCCGACCCTTCACCATCTTCGAAGGTCCGAACGATATGCTTTATGCCGAAATTTACGACCAGTTCGTCCGCGCCACCGCCGAAGAAAAAGAAGCAGGCATTAAGTTGGACAAAAACCAAACCCTGCTCGACCGCCTGCAAACCGATGCCCGCTTTGCCGCCGTTGCCCGCGATTACACTTTGCCCGAAGACATCCGCAGCTTCCTGCAGGAACACACACTGACCGACGCCTGCGCCCTGCAAAAAGTCTTCATCGGTAAAATCATCGCCCGACTCTTCGTCTTCGTACAGGCGGAAAACGAAGATACGGCAGCCTTCCTGCTGAACGACATCCGCAAAGACATATTGGATTGCCGATATTGCGGTTAATGGTTTAAATCAGAAAGGTCGTCTGAAATCAGTTTCAGACGACCTTTTTAAATCCGCAACTGGCGGGGAGCTTTGTTTTTAATGCTAAGGCCTGGGATGAAGCACACGTTATCCAGTCTTAACCCCTTAGTAAAGAGGGGCTTTCTTATCCACTCCAGTGAATCAGTCATTCAACCGCAGGGCATCCTGTTTACCATGCTCGCAAACAAGGCAAAACATGCCTGACCTACCTGTCAATGTCATCTGAAACAAAGTTTTTGTTTTCAGGTGACCTAATCTTTTTCTGCAAAATTTGAGGATAAGAAGGTTTACGCAAATACAACAGAAATAACTGGAAAATCTTTTTGTGTAGCTTTGAAGAAATGTGAAGTTTGTTTTAACTTTGACGTACCGAAAAGGTAATTGAAAACCCTGAGACATTAGTATGATATTTAAGGCCAATCTGCTTCAGCCCCCAATTTTTAGTAGCCAAATAAAAGGCACTGCTTTAAGCAGTGCCTTTAGAATTTGGCAGAGAGGAAGGGATTAGGATTAAATTAAAAGATAATGATTTAAAAAGAAATTATTTCTATAATTCGTAAAGTAACATATTAAATAACAAATAAAACATCTAAAACAAAAAGAGGTCGCCTGATAACAATTCAGACGACCTTTTACATTTTTACCGCATCGAAACTTAAAAAACACATACAAAAACGCCGCCACTTGCCCATATCTGCGGAGCTTGTGAAAATAAGCCTGTCATCTGAAGTGATACTCCTTGGAAAGTTGTAAGCATGACAGCCGGAAAGACGGCACTACCAAAAAGCCGCCGTTGCGCCCATCAACGGCGGCTTTTCCAAATTTGAGAAGGCATCATGTTTAAAGAACCTTGCACCATACTGAAAATCAAAAGCCGTCCATTGTTTTTTTGCGGATTGTGGTTTGTTGATCTCGAATTGCAAAACGAAAATGGCTGGAAGTTTCAAAGACGAGCCATGTTTGCAAGCAAATCGTCAGTAGAAAATATAAAAATCGGAGACAACATAATCCCATGACAGCCCGTCAATTAGAGAGCCTTATAAAAATTGGCACCGTGCAAGAGGTTGACCCAGTGTCAAACCGTATCCGGGTACAACATGGCGGATTGTTGACGGACTGGCTCAAATATAAAACCCCTGCTGCCGGTGGCGTATCAATTTGGCGTTTGCCAAGTATCGGCGAAGCCTGCCTCATCTTATCGCCAAGCGGAGAAACAGAAAACGGCATCGTCTTATGCGGCATCGACAGTACCCAATACCCAGCACCATCACAAAACCCAAATGAAACCGTCGTCAGGTTCCCAGATGGTGCGGAATTCAACTACGACCACGTTCGCCGCCATTTAAAAATCAGCGGAATACAAACCGCAGACATCACTGCCGAAAAATCTGCAACGGTACACACAAAACATCTGACTATTGACAGTCCTGTGACCGATATTGAAGGCGCGCTAAATGTGAAAGGGCTGCTCACATACCAAGGCGGTATGTCAGGCAGCGGTGGCGCAGGTGGAGCGGCAGCCGTTATTAACGGAACAATCAGTCAGCAATCGGGCAGCATCATCAGCAACGGCATAAACCTGACCACCCATACCCATAAGGGAGACAGCGGCGGAACAACAGGGGAGCCGCAATGACCGACGACAAAACAGGCCGATCAATCGGATTACGCGACCACATCGCCCAATCAATCAAAAACATCCTATTTACCCGCATCGGTACCCGTGTAATGCGGGAAGACTACGGCAGCCTGCTCCCGGAATTGATAGATATGCCGATGACTCCCGTCGTTATTGCCGTGAGCCATCAAGCAATAGTAACCGCACTTGCAACATGGGAGCCGCGCATCAAAATCAGCCAAATCCAATTTGATGTGCAGGCCGCCGCCGAAGGTTGTCTGAAAGTAGCCATACATACCGCCCTTGAAGATGGGACAGAACAAATATTCAAAATAGAGTAAAGAACATGGCCGAAATAGATTTAACCCGCCTGCCTGCCCCGAAAGTCATCGAAGAACTAGACTTCGAGGCAATATTCGAGCGGAAAAAAGCCGCCCTGATTGCCCTTGTCCCCGAGAGTATTCGGCAAGAAATATCAACAACACTATCCATAGAATCAGAGCCGCTCACAATCGACCTCCAACAGCAAGCCTACCAAGAAATGATACTTCGGCAGCGTATCAACCAAGCGGCGGCATCAACGCTGTTGGCATTTGCCCAAGGCAGCGATTTAGACCACCTCGCCGCTGCCCGAGGTATTTCGCGCAAAGTCATTAGGGAACAAGACCCGTCGGCAGTGCCGCCAATCGAAGCCGAATATGAAACCGATGACGACCTGCGCCGCCGCGTCCAGCTATACCCCGAAAAACTGGCCGCCGCCGGTCCGCGGGCGGCTTATGAAGCGCACGCTCTTGATGCCAAGAACAACATCATCAATGCCCGCGCCATAAAACAAAATGCAGGAACAGTTGCAGTCTATATAAAAACTGTCGATAACGGCGGAGTTGCCGACAGCAAAACAATATCAGCGGTCCAATTGTATCTGTCTGACGAAACACGCCGACCTTTATGTGACACGGTTATTGCATATCCCGCAACGCCAAAAGAAATCAGTATTGTAGCCAAAATAAAATATGAAGATGGTCCTGACAGGTCTCTTGTCAAAGCCAAGCAAGAAAAAGACTTGGCAGAAATGATAAGCAGACATGCAGGACTTGGGGCGTCAATCGCCCTATCAAAAATAATTGGCTCACTAGATACGGACGGCGTTAAAAAAATCGAATTGACCGAGCCGTCTGAAGATATTGTCTGCGAAACAGGCGAATTTATACGCATTGTCAAGACAGAATTGCGGGAGATCTGATGAAAATGAATGCCATCATCCCAAGCAATAATAGCGACCTCCAGCAAGCATTGGCACGATTGACCAATGACGAGATTGCAAAAATCTTTGACTTGCAGGCAATCGCAAAAAACAGAGACCCTAAAACATGCCCAAAAGACTGGCTGCCGTGGTTGGCATGGGAGCGATCAATAGGCTCTGATGAAGGTTGGGGCATTTCGGATCAGGAAATGGCTAAGCGTCGGATTGTCGACGAATATATAAAAACCCATCAACACAAAGGCACACCGTCAGTAATCAGAAAGCTTTTTAAAGATTTGGGCTTCGGCAATGTCGAAATAATCGAAAATGCATCAGACATCAGGTGGGATGGTAAAACAATATTTGACGGTACTTATATTTTTGGCGGCAATACTGGGGATTGGGCTAAATACAGTATAAAAATAAACAGGGCAATTACAAACGAAGAAGCATCAAAAATCAGAGAATGGCTGGGAAATATCGTGCCGTTAAGATGTGAACTTTTAAACTTAGACTATCGAGACAACCCGATTTTTTGGGATGGCGAAATAAAATTTGATGGCAGTTACAACTTTGGGGCTGCATAAAAGGAAAAAAAATGGCAAACGCAATCGAAATCAATGAATTTACAGACGGCGTCAGATTAATTGAGACGGGTGACCGCGTGATTGGGGGCGAAGATGCACCAATCAATCAACCATTAAAAAGCCTGGCTAACCGGACAAAATACCTTAAAAACCAAGTCGAACTGACCCGACAGCAACTGGGAAATAGCGCGAAAAATAGCGTAAAGCTGGAGGGTGACCAAACAATAGGCGGCGCGAAAAACTTTAGTGGCGAAGTCAATTTTTATAAAGGCATCACCGTATCTGATAGCCAAGAATTGCATGGCCTAAGCAACTTTCTGCATATCGGTGCCTCCGCAGCTTCCGCATACCTGAGAAACAGGAAATCAGGAAAAATATTGGAGCTGAAAAATGACGGGATACTCCAATACGATAGTAGCGAAGTGCTTACCATCCGAAAAGTAAGCCATAGCCCTAGTGATTATACAGTTTCAACAATCCCATCATCATTTGCACTAAACAAAGTATTCTCCGACACAATTAAACGTGGCGGGGCAATCGGGCTGGGTGGAGCGTCGCACCAGATTGCTATTGGCTGGGATACGCCCGGACTGGTCGCCAAAGTCGACAATAACATCGTTAACGTCGGCGTCCCGACAGGCGCAATCGCCTATTTTGTCCATGCCTCCGTCCCCTACGGCTGGCTCAAAGCAAACGGCGCGGCGGTATCGAGAACCGTCTATGCAAACCTTTTTGCTGCCATTGGAACTACTTATGGCGCAGGAGACGGGCGAACTACATTCAACATTCCTGACCTGCGTGGCGAATTTATTCGGACATGGGACGACGGGCGCGGCATTGATCCGGGGCGCGGACACGCAAGCCAGCAATCGGGCAATGTCGCATCTCACCGCCATGCTACCGGCTGGAGAACCGGAGTGGTCGGAAACGAATTTACACTTATCCGACACGATTGGACGGGGAGTAGCAATGTTGTTTCCGATGTATCTAGCGGGACAGGCGCTCAAAACTATGGCGACCTTGATCCTTATGGGCAAGTCGCCGGTACAGCTTACCGAAATAGCAATGATTTTTATGGCACATCACGCGAAATTTATGAGCAGCAAGGGGAAACTCGCCCGCGCAACATAGCATTGATGGCATGTATTAAAGCCTAAAAGACAGCACGGCAACCAACAATCAAACACTTTTAAAAAAGGAAACAATATGAATCCCGCTGATATTAAATGGGTTAAACCAGTATGCCGCATTGACCAAGACAACATCTTCTCCGGGTTCGAAGAAGCCTACCTTGACGTCATGGCAAAAGACGGTAGCTACCTTATCCCTGCGTCCTGTATTGACACTGCCCCGCCGCAAGTTAAAGACGGACAAGCCGCCCGATGGAACGGCGAAGGTTGGGACGTTATCGAAGACCATCGTGGGAAAGTTGCTTACCGAAAAACTGATGGTTCTGCCGTTACCATCGACCAACTCGGCAGTATTTCAGACGACCTCACCATGACCGCGCCGCCGTCAGAATACAGCGAATGGGATGGAAAAAAATGGGTGGAAAACCAAACCAAAAAAGCCCAAGCCGCCGCCGACTTCCTTGAAGCAAGTAAACGCGCACTATTTAAAGCCATTGCCCGCAACGCGCAAAATATTGTTGCAGCAAAATCAGGAATGGACACCCTGCCGCCGTTCGAGGTGCAAACTTGGCCTCTTCAGGCAGCCGAAGCCGCAGCATGGAAAGCAGATCCGTCCGCCCCAACCCCGATTCTTGACCAAATCGCGACTGCGCGAGGCATCGACAAAGATACCATCAAAGCTGCCGCCTTTGATAAGGCAGTTGCATATGAAAAATTGAGCGCAACAGTCGCAGGACTCCGACAGGCAATCGAGACAAACATCGTTTCAGCCAAAACCATTGAAGAGCTGAACGCAGTCAATACCGAAATCAACATCTAAAGACGGGAAAACATGAAAACTTACCTGAAAAACATCGCTATCGCCGCCGACCAGTCAATTAATGCAGTCTTCGGCGGTTATCCGGACGAAACAATGTCAAGCCGTATCTACCGAAAAGAGCGCGCCGCAAACAGGGGCGAAGCTTCGAAATATTGGAAGTGGTTAAGGGTTGCAGTCGATAAATTATTCTTTTTACAGAAAAACCATTGCGAAAAAGCGCACCTGCGCGAACAACAAAAAGCACACTTCCCCGCCGAATTAAAATAAACACGTTCAGCCATGCAGAATCAGAATTTTCATCTTTATCAGGGCGATAGCCATCTGTTTCGAATTGACATACAGGCAGACGGGAAATTCATCCCCGACATCCCTGTTACATACATCATGACCGCAAAAACAGAGCAAGGCGATAGCCTCAGTCCAAGCCTGAGCCGTACCGCTACTGGGCTGACCGTCTATTTTCCGTCTGCCCTGACATCAAGTGCATTATGGCGTCGCGCTGCCTACGATTTAAGGCTTATTGCTGGAGGCGAAGTGCGCACAATCATGCGCGGTAGCATCTACCTAACCGCCTCAGTTACAGACCTGCCGCCGGCAGACGCCATAGGTTCAGATAGTACGGTTACGGTTGACATTACTAACGCAGGCATCAGTATTAACAAAGTCGCCGACAGCGAAGAAGTAAAAAAAATCCGGTCGGAAATTAAAAAAATTGAGGAAAAACTGTCCGAGATGGTCCTGCAAAAAGGTGAACAGGGCGAGCGTGGGCAAAACGGGGTCGACGGCAAATCAGCCTACCAACTCGCCGTTGACCACGGTTTTGTCGGAGACGAGGCCGTATGGCTGCAAAGTCTGAAAGGAGCAAATGGCGCGTCAGGGGCAAAAGGCGAACAGGGCGAGCGCGGGCAAAACGGTATCGACGGAAAATCAGCCTACCAACTCGCCGTTGACCACGGTTTTGTCGGAGACGAGGTCGCATGGCTGCAAAGCCTGAAAGGAGTAAATGGCGCGTCAGGGACAAAAGGCGAACAGGGCATCCCCGGTAAATCCGCTTACCAAATCGCCGTTGACCACGGTTTTGTCGGAGATGAGGCCGCTTGGTTGCGAAGCCTGAAAGGGTCGGATGGTGCCGCAGGCATAGCGGGCGCAAAAGGGGAAGCGGGGCAAACCGCCTATCAGCTTGCCGTTGCCAGAGGATTTAAAGGAGACGAAGCCGCTTGGCTGGAATCGCTGAAGGCAGCAACCGCCAATCGAAAAGAGTATGAAGAAGGCTACCTGTCGCGAGAAGAAATGCCGCCAATGTCAAACAATACACTTTCAACCATAAAATTCAAAAAACCGTTTACCGAGAGACCGATGGTAACAGTCATGCTCGACATCGCCGATACATCGCCTCGCTTGCAATATGTGTCAAATATCACCACGGAAGGATTTTCAATCGGCACAAACTATACGGGGTCTTTGAACGGGTTATGGTATAGCGCCTACGTTCTGCAACAAAAAAAGGCCGTCTGAAATACTTCAGATGACCTCAAAACCACAGCAAAACCAACCATTAATTGAAACAGATAGAAAGCAACGCAACAATCAGAATATCTAAAGAAACGGACAGATAAAATGACTGCAAAAAGAATGCACGGCGTTACCGCAAACGAATTTACCCACGGTGCGCGCCCTATTTCAGACATCGCCACCAACATTATAGGCATCGTCGCCACCGCCGACGATGCCGATGCCGCCGTTTTCCCGGCTAATAAACCAATTTTCGCGACCTCGGTATCATCCCTGATTGATAAAGCAGGAACAAAAGGCACATTGGCAAAATCACTTGACGCGATTGCCGCACAGGCTGACGCCCAAATCGTTGTAGTACGCGTCCCCGCATCTACAAAAGCAAATGAACAAAAGGCAAATGTCATCGTCGGCGCAAAAGCATTGGCAAAAGCTCCGGCTCATACTGGATTCAAACCAAAAATCATCGGCGCGCCCGAACTTGATGACGCCGAAGTAACGGCAGAATTAGTAGTTGCCGCCAACGTATTGGAAGGGTTTGTTTACGCCTCGGCGGGCGGTGCCGAAGAAATCAGCGCCTTGACCAGCTATAAAAACGGGTTCGGGCAAAAAAACCTGATGTTGATCGACAATGAATGCATGGCATTGGGTGCATCTAAAAATCAAGAGACCGCCGCCACTATCGCCCGAATCTTAGGCGCGCGCGCCATGCTTGACCAAAAAATCGGGGTACACAAATCAATCTCTAATACAGAGATTCAAGGCGTCTCAGCCCTCAAATATCCGCGTAGCTTTGGGTTGTTGGATATTAACTCGGAAGCGAACACAATCAATAATTTAAACGTAACAACAATCATCCGTGAAAACGGATTCCGCGTATGGGGCAACCGCACCTGCTCGGCAGATCCGATTTGGGCATTTGAACCGACCGTACGCGTCGCGTCTGTAATCAAAGAAACCATCGCCGAAAGTTTCCTCTGGGCAATGGATAAACCGATGCATCCTTCCATGATGATTGACATCATCAACACAATCAACGCCAAGCTGGCAGAGAAAGTCTATAAAGGTTGGTTATTGGGCGCGCAGGTATTTATCGACCCGAAAAAAATCGAAAAAGAGCGCGTATCAAACGGCATCTTCGCATTTGACTACGAATTTACCGTCGCCCCGCCGTTGGAAAACATCGAACTGAACCAACACGTCTCCGACCGCTTTATCGTCAACCTGACCGACCGCGTCATCGAGTTTGCGTCAAACATCAAACCGACCACAGTATAAGGACAGCAAATGCAGTTACCACGCATCCTCAAAAGTTTTAACGTATTTACCGACGGCCTCAACAAAGACGGCGTCCTGATGACAGTCAAACGCCCCGACATCAAATTCAAAACCGAAGACTACACGCCGGGCGGTGGCTTGGGTGAATACACAGTCATTCACGGCATCGAGAAACTCGAGCTTGAGCTGACAAGCAAAGGCTTTGACCTCGAGTTGTTCAAGTCAATCAGCCATAAAATTAATGGCAACCTGCTGCGCTACCAAGGCGCGTTGCACAAAGAGGACGAAGAAACCTATCAAACATTGGTAGGCGAAGCCCGCGGGCGCATCATCGAGACCACGCGCAACGAAGACAAAGCAGGCGAAGGCGGCGAACAGACATTTAAGTACGCCCTGACCTATTGGAAGGAAACAGTTGACGGCGAAGTCATTTTCGAATGCGACCTGATGGCAAATAAACTCGTCATCGGCGGTAAAGACATTCGCGCCGGCATCCGCAATGCGTTAGGTCTGTAATCGGTAAAAAGCAAAGGTCGGTCAGGAAAAGCCCGACCGACAACAATCAATTCAAAGGCGCAAAAAATGCAGCAAGAACCCAAAATCAAAATCAACCCGGACAACACCATTATCGTAACCGTATCAAACGGCACGGCCTACACCCTCCGCGAACCGCTCGCCAAAGACATGGCGGGCTTAGGGCAAGACCTGATTAAAATCAAACACACGGAAACCATCCAAAAGCTGCTCTCCAAAATCAGTACGCCCAAAATCGGCATGGCTCAATATGGCGGATTCAGCATGGCGGACGCACAAGCCCTCAACGCCGCCGTAGATTTTTTTTCAGCGCCGCCGTCAGCGAAAGTAGAGATTCGGGAAGCCTTTGCGGAATTGGGTTATATCCAAGATTCCGCTACCGGGCAGACACTTTCAGCCGACTGATAAATTCCGTTCCTGATATTTGGGAGGATGACGTTGACGGCGAACAGCAAAAGTTCTACCAAATAGACGATGCCCTCGCCCTCTGCGCAATCACATTTAAAGGGTCGATTGATTGGTTTGCCGAACAAAACCTATACAGGTTAAACAGTTGGGCGGCAAAAGCAGAAGAAATAAACCGGATCCAATCCGAAAACGTAGGGCAATAAAAAAGGTCGTCTGAAACATTTCAGACGACCTTTTCAATTAAAAATTACTTGAACAATTTCCCAACGAAGAAAAAAGCCATCGCACTGCTGACCACCTTCCGATAAGGATTTGACTTAGCCGCCGTCATATTGCGGTAATTTTCACAAAGAACACGGCTTTCACTTTGAACTTTTCGGATGTATTCATCAGTTTCCCGACGTAATTGCGCCGGAGACTTAGGACGTCTCGACGGTGTGAATGCAGGCTGTTCATTTACAGGCTGACGCTTAAAAAAACCGAACATATCAAATCCATCCATTAAATACAGGCAAAACGCCATGACCGATAAGACGCTTAATATTATTCTCAAAGCCACCGATAAGGCAAGCGGACAATTTGACCGAATTAGCAAAGCCGCATCAGGACTGAGCGGGCGGTTAAAACAAACCGAACAAGAGCAAATACGCCTGAATAAAGCCCTAAACGACACCAAACGGCTTGATAAATACCGCCAAAACCTAAACGAAACAAATAAAAAGCTGTCGGAAAACCGCAACAGACAGCGGGAATTAATCGCCGAGATGAAAAAAAGCGGCGGCGCAACCCAAGAGCAAAGCCGAGAAATGAAAAAACTCGCCCAGCAGGCAAAAATACTGGAGCAAACCCAAGCGCGGCAACTGAAAAGCACCGGTCGGCTTGCGAAAGAAATGAAAGCCGCCGGGACGTCCACCGTCAATCTTGCCCAAAATCAAAAAACACTTGCCGAGCAGATGGAGAAAACAAACAAAAAATTCGCCGCGCAGCAAAAATGGGCAAATGCCAGTAGAAAACTGGACGACATCAACTCAAAAGCCATTATGGCATCAGGCGTCGCCGCCGCTCACGCATACGGCGCGAAACGCCTGTTAGAAAAGCCGATAACCGCATACGCACAAAGCGAAACGGCGTCCGTAGATTTGCGCGCCGCCATGATGACATCAGACGGCAGCGTCTCCGCCGAATACGAAAAAATCAACAGTCTGGCTACTAGGCTGGGCGACAAATTACCGGGTACGACGGCAGATTTTAAAAATCTCATGACCATGCTGCTTCGCCAAGGCGTATCCGCTCAAACCATCTTGGGCGGTACGGGCGAGGCCGCAGCCATGTTGGCTGTGCAGCTCAAAAAAGCCCCTGACGCCGCCGCCGAGATGACTGCCAAACTCCAAGACGCAACCCGCGCCAGCGAAAAAGAGATGCTCGCCATCGTGGACCAAGTCCAACGCCTCTACTACACAGGCGTAGAGGAAGGCAACATCTTGGGCGCATTTTCAAAAATGTCCCCCGCTCTTGATACCCTGAAAATCAAAGGCGAAGCCGCAATGAAACAGATGGGGCCGCTGGTCGGTATGCTCGACCAAGCAGGACTGTCAGGAGAATCCGCCGGTAATGCCATGCGTAAAGTATTCACACGGATGATGGATACCAAAAAAATCGCCAAAGCAACCAAAGGCAGCGGAATAGACTTGGACTTTACCGACGGGAAAGGCGAATTTGGCGGCTTGGACAAAATGTATGCCCAGCTCGAAAAACTCAAAAGCCTGACCACAGAAAAAAGATTGGGGATACTGCAAAAGATATTCGGCGACGATGCCGAGACCCTGCAAGCATTAAACACGATGATTGAGAAGGGAAAAAAAGGCTATGAAGAGTTCGCCAAAAAAATGGAGGCGCAAGCCAGCCTGAACCAGCGCGTGAATGAGCAGCTCGGCACACTGACCAACCTTTGGGACGCGGCCAGCGGGACGTTTACCAACTTCCTAGCCACGATGGGGGAATCAGTAGCGCCGGAACTCAAAAGCCTGACCCAATGGATAGCCGACGTAAACAGCAAATTAAGCACATGGGCCGCCCAAAATCCCACCGCCGCCGCCGCCATCATGAAGCTGATTGCCCTATTCGCCGTGGGTGCCACCGCCATTTCAGCCCTAGGGCTGGCAGTTCATGGGATAACAGGCGTCATGAGCGGATTCATGACCATCATCAGGTTTGCAGGCGGCGGCATCGGGACGCTGATAGGCTGGATAGGCCGTCTCGTGATGGTTCTCGGTTCATTCGGATTAAAGGCGGCAATGTTCCTCGTTACAAACCCGTTTGGCTGGGCGATTCTTGCCGTTGGTGCCCTCGTCGCCTTGTATGTCTATTGGGATAAAGTCAAGGCGGCTCTGATTGCGGGGTGGGAATGGATTAAGCAGGCATTCCGAAACAACCCGCTACTGATTGCCTTTACGGGTCCGATAGGCGTCTTAATTGCATTGTTCGCAAACTGGGAGAAAGTCAAATCCGCACTGGTCGCAGGCTGGGAATGGCTCAAAAAGGTATTCGGCGGCACGAATCCGATCGCACAGGCCGCGCAGGTAGCCCTTGCCCCTTTGAATGCCCTCAAATCCGCCGCGATGGGGGCGTATGAATGGGTAAAAAAAGCCTTTTCCACAAAAGCCCCGACCGCTCCGGGCGGCAGCGCATCAGGCTACGGCTTGGGTACATCCATCCCAAACAAAGGCTATTCGACGGGCGGTTATACCGGCGCGGGCGGCGTCAATACCACCGCCGGTATCGTCCACAAAGGCGAGGTCGTCTTTAATCAACGCGACGTCGCACGTTTTGGCGGATGGCGGGTACTCGACAAAATCCGCAAAGCAGGATTGACCGCTTTGGGCAGTATCCTGCCGTCCTCCGCGCCCGAACCGCGCCCCGCCCTTGCCGGAGCCGTTCCCGTTGCCGCCGACTTCAACCGCGGCGGCGGTGGCGGCATGAACATCAACATCACCATCAACGGCGGCAGCAGCAGTGCGGCGGAAATTGCCCGCGAAGTCCGTCGCCAAATCGAACAAATAACCGCTAATGCAGCGCGCCGCGCCCGCAGCGCGTTCAAAGACGACTAAGGATAAAAAAAATGCTGGCAACACTCGGATTTTTCCCATTTATGTTACGCACCATCCCGTTCCAAACCATCAGCCGTCAAAACGGCTGGCGGCACCCCGAACAATCAACCGTCGGCGGCGGTATCAACCCCGTGCAATACATCGGACCGGATACAGAAACCATCACCCTATCCGCCGAACTGCGCCCAGAAATCACAGGCGGCGATACCTCCCTGTCCATGCTCCGCCTCATGGCAGAGCGCGGCAAGCCGTACAACCTGATACTGGGTACCGGGCAGATAATGGGCGCATACGTCATCACGTCCATCAAAGAGGACAGAGGTCAGCTCATGCACGACAGTAAAGCCCGCGCCATCAGTTTCAGCCTCGAATTGAAAAAAGTATCCGACAGCCCGCTCGGATTAAAAGGCAAAGCCCTGCAACTCGGCGTGTCCATCGCCCGCCGTATCGCAGGCATCTAAACCGAAAAGCAAACGCCATGACCATCCTGACCACCATCAAAGACCAAGCCGTTAAAATCTTTAACGCCATAACCGACACGGGCGGCAACCATCTGACACCCGTCGCCAAGCTGTCCATCAACGGCAAGCCGTTCAATACTGACGCCCTATCCCGCATCATCTCCATCAGCCTGACCGACAAAAGCGGCTTCGAGGCGGACGAACTGACCGTCAGCCTGTCCGACCACGACGGCAAGCTCGCCCTGCCCCCGAAGTCTGCCGAGATAACCATCGCCCTAGGCTACATCGAAACAGGCATTGTCGATAAAGGCAGCTACAAAATTACCGAAGTAAGCTGGAGCGGCGCGCCCGACACCCTGCACATCACCGCCCAATCCGCCGACACATCCGACCGATTTTCCGAGGCAAAAGAAAAAAGCTGGCACAAAACCAGCCTGAAAGAAATCATCGAATCCATTGCCGCCGCCAACGGCTACATCCCAATCATCGGCAAAGCCTACCAAGACGAAAAAATCGACCACATCGACCAGAGCAACGAATCCGACGCCGCCTTCTTGTCGCGCCTTGCCGAACGCTACGACGCCATCGCAACAGTCAAACATGGCCGCCTCCTGTTTGTTTCATCAGGCGAAGCCACGACCGCCAGCGGGCAGCCGTTGCCCACGATCAGGATTACCCGCAACAGCGGCGACCAATACACATTCAGATACAGCAACACCGAAAGCTACAACGCCGTCCGCGCCTACTACATCGACAAGCAGACGGGGAAAAAGCACGAAGTCGTCATTACCGAAGACAACTACGACCCCGTTAAAAAAACCGTTACCACTACCAAGCAATACAAGACCAAGCGCAAAGACGGCAAAACCCACAAAACCACCACCAAAGAAGTAACCGAAATCAAACGGGCGGACACCACCGGCAAAAAAATCAAAACCCTGCGCCATACCTACCAAAGCCCCAAAACCGCCGCCACCGGCGCGCGCGCCGCATACAAAAAACTAAAACGCGGCGCAATGGAATTCGACATTTCCCTAGCCGTTGGCCGCCCCGACATCGCCCCCGAAAGCCCCGTAACCCTGCAAGGCTTCAAGCCCGAAATCGATGCAGAGAAATGGGTCGGAAAAGAAACCGTCCACGCCCTAGACGGCAACGGACTGACGACCGCCGTCAAACTCCAAAGCCTGATAGATGTACCGATTGTCCTCTACGAAGGCGAAGTCAGCCCAAACTTTGCCGCCGCAGTTTCCAAACCCTGACCAAAACAAAAGGTCGTCTGAAAAATTCAGACGACCTTTCAAAATTTCAGCTTACATAGCGATAAACTTAAGGGAATTTCCATTTGCCACAACATCACCCACTACAAGTCTCGCCCAAATTTTATCTCCGACCGATACAGGAAGATTATCCAAACTATGATGTACCAGCCCGCTGAACACTTCAGGATTTTCCGATACTACGGGCGCATTGCCGACAGGCGGCATTTCGAATACTGACAAAACATCGGCATCCCTAAGAATCTCCAAGCGCAAAGGCGCAAAACTCAAATCCTTTCTGGAAGTCGGAATCTCGAAAGTCAGAGAAAGATTTAATTGAGCCAATACAAAATCGCGCGACGGCAGCGGGCAGACCCCCGGATAAATACCAATCAGACTGTAACGAAAATCGTCCGCATGGCGGATGATACTGTCGCAATATTGAATATGCAGCGATACAGGCATCATGATTTGAGTCCTTCCACAAAATCCCACTGACGGTCAAAAGCCGCCCGTACGTCAAGAGGTCCGATACCGAATACCGCAGCCAGTTTATCGACTGTATCATTGCTCAAAGTACAGCGGTTGTTTTCAATGCGTGAAAGATAAGACTGTTTCAGACCCGTTTTTTCAGCAAGTGCGGATTGCGTCAAACCATGTTTCAGACGCAACGATGCAAACGTCGCTCCAGCAGTATCCGCATCAAGTCTTGCAGCAAGCTTTTTGCCTGCCCTATCCATCGCAGCAGCACGGCGCGGATTTTTGCGGACACGTTCCACATAGCAGCAAGCATCTGACGCATCAGAAAGCGGCAAAACCTGCTTGCCTGCAACCAATACCGCCGAAGCTCTGACAGTCGCAGCAGCGGCAGGCACGGACAAAGACACCGCTGAAGCCGTAAACAGACAGACCGCCCCGAAGGCAGTCCAATTTTCAATATTCGAGTTTTGCATAGTCATTTTGGATTCTCCGCATAATCGGATGATCGGGCTGATAATCGAAGCCCTCGGATTTGTCGGCAACCGCCAAAATATAGATTTTCCGGATAAACGTCCGGTTCGGCTGCATCTCATTTCGAACGCAGTACAAAATACGCAGCGAAAGCGCAGATTCCTCATCGAGCCGTAGCCGCATCACGCGTATATCCGCACTCCATAATGCCGCCACACGTTTGCATTCCATGCCCAAAAGCCCGATCTTATCGTAATCGCGGCAGTAGCTTTCAGAAAAGAGCTTGTCAAAAAGCGCAGGCGTATCATCGATAAGCGCAATCACATTAACGATATAACTGGCCGCCTCCTCATTACTCTCGAAAAGGCGTTCCAAATCCGCTTCCGCATGATTGTGAACAATAAGTTGCATAATATATCTTTTTAGTTATATTCCGCAAGCAGCCACCCTGCCGCTTGTCTCAAAATCCCGACAAATACCAAATTAAAACGTACACCCTTATCAGAAAGGTCGCCTGAAATATTTCAGACGACCTTTTATTGTTTTAAGAATAAAAACTATAAATTGACCTCGAAAGCCGCCAAAGGATAGCGGGTGCGGATGCCGAACTGATTCAGGATAGTGCTGATTTTGAAACGGACGGCTTGTTCGGTAAAGTCGAGCAAAATCCGCATTTTTTCAGGATTGCTTCCCATTTCAGTCAAATCCACAGGGGGATCGGAAATCACATCAAAAGCCGCCAGGTAAGACATGTTAATATCAATTAAAGGTCGTCTGACTTCATCATATTTGAGCAGATATTGATAAACCGCCAAGCATCTGACTTCGATGGCCGGTGCATTGACTGCCACCCTGAAACCGTCTGCCTGAAGTTCAAGGCGTTCTTCAATATCAAAAGCTGGCGTATCAGGGACAGAACGCAAACCGTCAGCATCAATTTTCAGATTCAGCGGCGTGATGTCGGTTAGAACGATTTTCATACGCCCTCCGCTTCTAAAGAGACTGAAATTTCCCTAAACTCACCGAATTTGGGTAAATCATTGACACCATCTAGGACGGTATTAAAAAGCACTTTTGTTTCACGGTAACTGATAAACTCTTTTTTGATGGCGGCAGGTGTAGCGGAGCAATGCGGATCAAGTTCAAGGCTCAGAGAAAAACGCATATCCATAGCCGTCGCCAAATCCGCGATAGTGTTCAATTCGAGATTTTTTTCAGACATCGACAGCGTTTTAGATACCGCAGCGGGAGAAATACCCAGCTTTTCCGCAATATCTTTCTGTCTGATTCCTTTGCTTTCCATGGCTTCGCGCAGCTGGTCAACAGCTTGGATATTCAAGTCGGTACGGTTATGTTTTTTGCGGAAGTCGAAACGTCCGAGCAATTTATTGAGTATCGGCATATTCATATCAAAAGCCTCCATTACGATTGTAAGAATCCATAATCAAGCGCATTTTATGATGGTCTTCACGGGTAAGTTTTTGAGTGTTTTTCTTGATGAAATGGCTGATGACCATATTGTTTCCGTCATGCCAAAAATAAGCCCGCAGGCTTTCGGGTCGGGCGGTTTTGACTGCCCAGAAAGGGTCTCCTTCGTGGTTGAGTTCGAATGGCTCTATCAGCTTTTCACCATCGCAATAACGGATGATGCGAACCCAAAGCTCTTCCGAGTCTTCACCGCAAATACGCTCCGGCAGGTTTTCCCCGTCGAATCCGATTTGTTCGACAGCTTCGTCAGACAGGACGCAGCCGTACACCAAACCCTTATAAATCAATTCCGCCATAATAGTTAACTTTTAAGTTAATTACAATTGTTTTTTTACCATTGCCAAATCATAAATATCCCGAAATCCAGCGGCAAAACCTTCCAAAATTTTAGGCAAGATTAAAAAGCCACCCCGCCGCTTGTCTCAAAATCCCGACAAATGCCATGCGCCGCGGACTTTGCCGCAGATGGTTAATTTTTCCAATCTATCGCCTTCGATGGTTTCGGTGCGGTATAGCGGGTTGTTGTTGATGTTCATGCCACTACCCCAAACAACCTTTCCAATTTTGCCAAATGATCCGTTTCCTCCGCAGTTACCTTTCTGTCCGCCTTGGCAACACCGCCGGCATATTCCAAAACCGCCTCCCTCCAATCGGGGAAACGCTGGTTAATAGCACGGATAGCAAAAGAAAAATCCATAGAATCCGGCACGGGCCAAGACTTCATGACCCCAAGCGAATAAGCAAGGAAATCGTCGCCCATTTCCGATTTGTCCGTCAGCCATTGCGCGATATACCGCTGTTCAGACGGCGCATATCTCCCATCGCAGTAGGCGATATAGACCAACACATCCACAATCGGCTTCATCTCCCGAATAAAAAAATCCATCTGACGCTCCGGTGCCTCATCGTACCGATCCTGCAAACGCCGTCGAAAAAGCGAAGGTTCGACCACTTCGCCGGTTTCTAAATCCACCAGTCCCATAATCGACTGATATTTAAACGTCCTGACCATTTTCCGCTCATGGCAAAACGCCTGCACATAACCGTCTGAAAGGTTGGCAACAAACTTACGGACATCGATAATCCGTATGCTTCCGATTCCTTCAGCATTGACATATTCAATCTCAAAACTGCCACCGACAGGCAGTAGCACAGGTTTATCTTTCATCATAAAGCCATTCTTTTTTAACCATGTCGTGAAGAGATAATTCAGCCGGTGTCAGTTTCTGTTTGCCCGTGTCGTTCCGCCCGTAGACCAATATCGCGCCCGAACAGGCTGCCCAATGGAGGCGGCGTTCAAAATCGAGGTTTCGGGCGGCGACGAGAGACACTTTAAAATCTTTCCGAATTAAACCGCCCAAAAATTCCTGCCCAAATTTGAACAACAACTTTTCGGGTTTGTCTGCGGCGGTTTGGAATTCGCCTTTATTTTTGTCTGATTCAGCCCCTGCTTCTGCCTCTTCGTCATCTGTTACTGACAAATCAATCCCGTTTAGGGCGAGCGCGGATTTAATAATTTGGTTGTATCTCAAATTCCGCGTCCGCGTTACCGGTTCAATATCGACCAATGCCAGCAGTGCCAGCACAGCATCGATATTTTCCTGCACGGTCTGTTTTAATTTAATTTGCCATGAGTGCAGTTCTTGCAAGTCCAATTTCACACCGTCTTGCCTGTCAGCCTGTTGACCACTTTGTTTTCCCATATTGCACTTCCCTAATTAACAAAACCACTAAATATCCAAAAAATCCAACGGCAGTACCTTCCAAAATTTGCCGTGAATAAACAAATCGTCAAATTCTTCCGGCTCAATCACAAAATCCGATTTACTGTAAATCGGATTGTCGCTCGTCACATGGATGACGCCTGCTTTTCCGCGCGCCAGGCGCTTGATGTAGGTATAGCCCTGAAACGTGAACAGGTACACGCCGCTCGATTCAAACTCCGCAACATCGGTTTTAATCAGTGTGATCGACTTCGGCGGTATCGTCGGCTCCATGCTGTCGCCGTCGGGCGACATCAGCTTCACGCCGTGCAGGTTATCAGTGCCGAGCAGCTCTTTAAGTGCAGTCTTCGGTATTTCCAGCGAATGCAGCAATTCAGGATAGTCGACGTTGAGATGACCGCTGCCGCAAGATGCGGACACGTCATATAAATCTAAGCGTGCCGTTTCAAGGTCGTCTGAATGATTTTCAGACGACCTTACTGTCAGATATGGCAATGGGAAGCCTGAAATTTCCGATATTTTTACCATTGTTTCAAAGGTCGGCTTGTTCCGACCTTTTTCAATCGCATTCACGCTTGCCTTCGTTGAGAAGCCAAGTTCAAAGGCAAATTGTTCTTGCGTCATCCCTGCCCGTTTTCTTGCTTCTACCGCCCATTTCGCCAAATCATAAGTCATAAAATTCTCCATATTTTCAACATTGTAAATTTTAAATAGACAAAAATCGGCTATTTTTAGTTTACTTTTTAGGTTATTTTAAATATACTTTTCAAAACTTCAGGAGTTCTTATGAAACATCTAGAAAAAGCTATTGACGCAGCAGGTGGACAAGCTGCCCTTGCTAAAAAACTCGGAAAAAATCGTTCTACTGTAAATAGTTGGCTAAAAGGGAGAAATAAAATCCCAGCAGAAGTTGCAGTGGAAATTGAAAAACTGGGTTATGGAGTGCGTCGTGAAGATTTGAGACCAGACGTATTTTTATAATTTACCTAATTAAATTTCATTTCAATCAAGGAGCAGAAAAATGACTGAAGAGCAAAAACCGCCCGCAGAGCAGGCGATTCGGGGTTTCGAATGGAAGGACTTTTGGGCGGTATATAGCGTAATGGGCGGTGCTGCCGAAAAGGGAGATAGGGAAACTATAAGGAAATGCCTTTTTTTGCAGCAAGCTCTTTTAGCACATCTCGCACCTCAGGCATGGTCAGAGCCAAATTCTTTATCACGCGCGGTTTTTGAGGCTCACGCAGATCAAACTCTTCGATGCCTCGAAGCATTATTAGACGACCAGCAGGATCGTATGGATATTCGTCAAAACGAGCAAGCAAACCAAGAATTTCCTGCTGAAGCGCAATAAGTTCGTCCACATTGTATTTTTTAGGCATTTGTTTATCCCAAAGATGATGAATAGGAAAACAAATTATAGACGACATCAACCCAATCAAGGAGCAGAAAAATGACAGCAATGAAAAAGCCCGCACGAAGCGGGCAGGAAAAGTCGGGAATCATCGAAATCAGCATAAGCGAACTGCGCTACCTGATGGCATATGCGGCAATGGCTGCGGATGCGTCGGACGAAGTCCGCAAGGGGCTGATTGATGAAGTTCAAGAATGGGCTATTTCCCGTCTGGACGAAAAGACAGAAGGGTATCCAGCCACTCGAGAGCCTGAGCCGCCTGTTGGTCTTCATCAAGATAAAACGGCTCGTCCAGAAGAAAATCCCGAGCTTCGTCAGACTGAATCAAAGGCGCGACGGCTGAGCGTATGTGCGCTGAATTCCCTCCACAGGCGCGCCAAATGTATTCAAGAAATGCAGCGTTTAGAAGCTCTAGTCCTTCAAGCTCGGCAATCTGATTCTGAAGTATATCAATCTGATTCTGTGCAGCTTGTAATTGAGATTCGATAGTCATGATGTTTCTCCGTTGAAATTTTAACAATGCAAATCGGATTTTAACGGAAAAAATCAACACCACCCAACCTGAATTAAGGAGCAGAAAAATGAAAGCAATGAAAAAGCCCGCACGAATCGGGCAGATGGAAAAGACATTGAAGATGATTGCCGAAATCGGCAAATCGATGACTATTGAGGAACTGGCAGCAGTAAGCCGGCAAAACCAAACTAAATAAGGAGTATGAAATGAAGAAATTGAGTAAATGGCAAAAACGTGCGCTTAAGCATGGAATCTTGACCATCGCTGATTGGGATCTGCTGAAAGAGCAAGTCCGCATCGCGGGTGAGGCGATGGCGGCAAATGCGGCGGAATACGGCGGTATCGAAGCTGTGAACCGAGTCATCATGAAGGAATTGAAACGGTTGAATCGTCGGCGGTTCGGTCGGATTCCAAAGGAGGAAAAACCAAAACGCCGACAACTTGAAACGAAGTTGAAGTATTTGGACTAACTCTAGTCAAGTTCGACGCCTCTTTGAGGACGACGGGAATTGATCTCCTGTTTGATGCGTGCCGCTATCGCAAACATATGTTTGACATATTCGTCGTCAGATATATATCGGTTGGCATGAGGAGCAGTCAAGGTAGCTGCAAGTTGCAAAACTTCAAATTCGGAAAGTTTCATTTTAATTACTCCGTTTATGGTTACTGGAAATGACATTGTAACGGAGTGATGACAAAGCGGAAAGACGCTTGACCCGCCGGACAGTCGGCATCAACCAAAAAAGGAAACGTCATGTGCCAATACTGTATTCACAAAATCGAAGACCATCGCGCCGCCGATGTGTATCCCGCCGCGCCGCGCGCGCCTTTCGGCGTTATCGAAATCGAAGCCTACGGCGAAGAGCTTGATTTGCTGGAACAGGCTGCCTTTGCCTCCGGTAAGTCGTTGTCGGAATTCGCCGCCGAGGCTGCGCTGGAATACGCGGAAATGTATCTGCGCGCCTTTGAAGCCGCATCGGCAGACCTGAAACGGAGAGATGAATATGGCGCAGCGCAACATCAGTAAGGCGGAACACGGAAATATGCGGGTACAGATTACCTGCCCTTGCTGCGGCAGCCGCTGCAAGGTAACGGCGAGTCGGAAGATGACAGACCGCGTCCGTTATAGCTCGGTGCAGTGCTTGAATGCTTCGTGCGGCTGGTCGGGCGTGGCGGCGACGGAAGTCATCAAAACCATCTCCCCGCCCAGTCCGCTGCATCAAAACCCCGCCTTGGTGCCGCCGCAGATGACGGCAGACGAAATCATCGAACAACACGGCGGCAGCAGTCAGAAAAATTTGTTGTAAAGGGAAAGAAAAATGAACGGCGAAATCGTCCCGAAATGGGGATTCTCAGGGCGGCAGTCGCGTCTTTTCAAGACTAAAGCCCATGCTGATGCAATTCGAAATATCGGTGAAACGTTGGCAAGCAGTAAAACCAAAAACGCAAAAATCATGAACGGCTTGGAGCGTGACGCGCTCTTTGAACGAAATGCAGACCGTCAGCCGTTGGCGGCTTACAACGATGCGGAAGTCGTCAGAAATTGGCTGGTTACGCCGGAGCAAAGCAAGGCTCTGGAAGATAGTCAGAAGTTGATAAAGGAAATCGCCCGACTGGGCAATATGCTGAATCAGCAAAACGTAGTGTTCAGCTTGGGCTTGCCGGTTCTCCAGCTTTCCGAAGCCGCACGACAGCTTGAAGCCATCGACGAAAAAATAGCCCGCGCTGCATACTCCGGCAGAAAAATGAAAGTAAACCCTGTTTCAGACGACCTTAAGGCTGCCTGAACCCGACCCGACAAGGAAACATCATGAAAATCAAAATCCGCTACATCATCCTCGCTCTGATGCTCGCCGCTTCGTCTTTTATGCTCGGTTCGCCCCGCGACCCGATGCCGCCCGAGCCGCCGCAAACGCTGCCTGAAACGGAAGCTGTCCGCGCTTACGAATCGCCGACATTCGACCACATGGGCGGCGACGCTGAAATTCCGCAGGAGGTGGGGCAATGAGCATCATCGCAGTTATCGGCATTGTTTTTGCCGCCGCGCTCGGCGTTTGGCTCTATGTGGACTACAAAATCGAGCAGAAAAAGCTGGACGCGGAAATCGAAGAAAGAATTCAGGACTATTTTAAGCATTGAGATGAAACCATGCAGATATATGAAACCGACCAGTACATATGGTGCGATACCGGTAATCGACTGATGGTATCCGAGCCTGAAGGTTCAGACCGCATGGTTGAAGAATTTGATATTGAGTTGGGCGAAGTCGGCAGCATCCGATTTCGCCACTTGGCAACGATTAGAGGCCGCCGGATATATCAAGCAGTTTCACTAAATCCGCGCCCTTGTCCAAAGCGAACTCAATCAATCGGGACGATAACCGCTTTAACCCCTCCTCCGGCAGAGAGCGAATAATTTTAAGCAGAGTTTCTTTTTGACCGGTCGGAATGTCTGCCTTGTCTATTTTCAGGGCGACCAGTTCCCGCAGGGTTTCCGCATCCAGTCTGACCGTAACTACCCCTAAAACCGCAGAAAGACCGCCGTCTTCGGCAAGGAAATCAAAAGCCTTTTCGGTCGGTTTCACATAATCGATGGAATACGCCCCGCTTAAGAAGCGGGTGAGTGTGAAGCTGACCAGTCCGTGCATTTGCAAATACATCAGATTGCCGTCTGTTTCATCCTCGCCGTATTCGGCGCGCAAGGTATTAAGGAAATTTGGTGGCGGGTCTTGGGGGAAGCATTCTGTCAGGACAGACAATATTTTTCTTTGAAGTTCGCGATTGAGCTTCATTTCAAGTCTCCGGGAAGGTTGTTTAGGAGCTTCCATTCTAACGGAGCAAAGACAAAGCGGACAGACGCTTGACCACCTGGACAGACAGGTATTTCAGACGACCTTTCACAGGAAAAAATCATGGGCAATATCAGCAATAACGTTATTAAAGGCAAGGCGGCGCAGCAAGACTACGCCGCCAAAGCCTTTTTGCTGATTCCGCCTGTGTTGCGTGAAGGATTTGAAAGCCTGAAACCTGCCGAAGCGTCAAAAGCGCGTTCGTTCTTTACTGATTTGGTCGTCCGTCAGTTGGACGGCGGCATTCAGCCCGCCGCCGCGCGTGTCCGCGCCGAAGACGGTCTGAAAACCTTGCTCGACAATCTGACCATTCTGCCGCCTGCCGTCCGTTCGGCAGGGTTGGACGCTTCGGACGACGACATCCGTGTCCTCGCCGAGGCTGCCGCCAAAGATATTTATTTCAAGAAACGTATCGGCTGGAGTCTCGCCGGTCTGATCCACTATGCCGCCGCCGAATACGGCATCGATACCAAAAAAGTATTCAAGGACAAAATCCCCGAAGCCATCGAAGCCCGCCTGAAGGCTCCTAAATTCTGGCGTCGCCAGCTTCGCCGCATTTTCGCGCGCGCCGCCGAACGCTACCGCCGCGAGGCTGGCTTTGTATCCCGTAAAACGGGGCTTTATGCCTCTGATGAAGCGGTTTTCCGCCGCCTGTCTCAAAAGCGTCGCAACCTTGCCATGCTGCAAACCATGATTGCGATTAATGAGCTGCGGCAAGAATTTACGCTTGAGGCTTTGTCCGAAGTCTCTGTCTCAAACCCAGCCCTGCGCCGCGCCGAATTGATGGTGCGGATTCGCGGATTCGAGGAAATCGCCCGCCTGAAAAACCACGTCGGCGAATTTTTTACGATTACCTGCCCGTCCCGTATGCACCGTATGCACCACTTCGGCAAACCGAACGAGAAATTCAGTGGCGAAACGCCGTCGCAGGCGCAGGCATACTTGAATAAAGTATGGGGGCGTGTCTGTGCGGAATTAGGTCGTCTGAAAATCAAAATCTACGGCTTCCGTGTTGCCGAGCCGCATCACGACGGCACGCCGCACTGGCACGGGCTTGTCTTCATGGAAGCGCAACACCGCCTTACCTTCCGCCGCGTCGTGGCGAAACACGCCTGTCGTGAAAACCGCGAAGAGCTGGGTTTGAAATATTTCGACACCCTAGAAGAAGCGGACGCGGAAGCCCGCCGAATCCAATCGAAAATCCGTGAAGAACAAGGCAGCGCGCCTACGCTCGCCGCCCTTCGCGCCGGTCTGAAAACCGAGAAGAAATTCTGGGCATCCAAATATTTTAAATTTTGGAAGGAAACCCCTGCCTCTGCCCGTGTTGACTTTGAAGCCATCAACTGGGCGCGCGGTTCGGCTGCCGGTTATATCGCCAAATATATCGCCAAAAACATTGACGGCAAAAGTCAAAGCGGTGACGGCTTGGGCGTTGACTATGAGTCTGACGCGCTGTTGAGCATGGCGGAAACCGCCGTCCGCGTGGACGCATGGGCAAGTCATCACGGTATCCGCCAGTTCCAGCAAATCGGCGGCTGCCCCGTTACTATCTGGCGCGAACTGCGCCGAATCAATCCCGACGCTTCAGACGACCTTTTAATGCTCGCCCAACAGGCTGCCGATATGGGCGACTGGATGCGTTTTACCGTCCTTTTGGGCGGCGAATCTGTATCTCGTAAAGACGTCCGTCTCGGACTGTACCGCGAAGAGGCAACCGAGCCGAACTGCTACGGCGAAATCCCTGCCGACCGCATCATGGGCGTTTACGAAAAAGCCACAGGACGCGTCGAAATTTCGCGCGTCCATTCGTGGGTTTTGAAAAAAAACGGCGGCACCGCCGCCGCTTGGACTTGTGTCAATAACTCTACGAAAATGAAATTCGACCCCAAATCTGCACAAAAATTAAGCAGTCGCCCAGCGGCGGCAACCCTGACCGACCTAGAAAAAACCGAATCCGCCGAATGGCTTATTTGGAAACACGGTTTTTCGGTGCAAAACGCCGTCGGTTTGGCAAACGCCGGATTAAGCCCGGAACTGGAAAACGAATATCAAAAAGACATGATTGATATGGCCAGCATCGAGGAACTGGGATACATGAGCCGCGAAACCCGCGAAAAAATCGAAGCAGCAGCGAAAGACACCGCCATCCGTGGCGAAGCCGCCCGAAAAGAACAACGAAACTACCGCGAATACATCCACGGTATCGAGAAACTGCGCCGTCCGCTCGTCAGCGGACTGACCCCGAAAGAACCTGTTTTTGACTTCGCCGCCATCAGAGCCGCCGACGAAGCCAATATCCGCGCGAAGACGGTCCGCTACCAAAAACCGCAATACGACACCGTCGAAAGCGTTCTTAAATCCGCCCGCGCCGCCCGTGAAGCGTCGCAGGCAATGAATGACAAACTGATTAATAGAAACTGACCAATAGGAAAGGAATAAAAATGGGCGAATACATTACCCTGGACGAAGTGAAGAAACTATGGACGATACCGGGCAAAAAGCCGCCGTCCACGACAACCATTTGGGCGCGCCGCCGCGCGGGGCTGATACCACAGCCGAAGTTGGTGGGACGGGACAACCTCTATAAGCGGGACGAGGTAATTAGGATGCGGGACGAGTATTTCGAAAGATGACATGGATAATAAAAGGTCGTCTGAAACATTTCAGACGACCTTTTCCTATTTCCCGATACCGACCGTTGCCAAAGTGTACGGCTTAAATCTAAATACTTCCGCGCCGAATGCGTCGTTTGCTTCGAGAAACGCCGCCTGTATCGGCTCGATTTCATTCGCGGCGAACACTTCCGCCGCAGTCCGGGCATCGCCCAATCCGCCCGCTGCCGTCGGAACGACCCCCATCAATGATGGTGGGACGCGATGTATCGTCAGCATGTCTTGGGCAGACACGTTTTTAATATTCAGGAAATCGTCTTTGGCCGCCACCTCTGAAATCGGAATCAGTTTGATACCGTCGGACTTGCCGTCGGGCGAGCGCAGGAAGACATTGCGGAAATTGCCTTCGCGCTGCGCTTTTTTAAACTGGTCCTTGAGATTGTTCCAGTCGTCGTTGTTGATGTTGTTGTCGGTTGCGTACACGATAAAGCCTGCATGGCTGCCGTTGTCGTAGTAGCGGCGGCGGAAGGTTGTCGCCGAGCGGTTAAGCTCCGCCGAACTTAAACCAGCCAAATAGTCGGGGATGCCGTAAACCTCTTGCACCAAATCGGGTTGCATCAAATGGATGACGTCGGATTTGGGGATAAAGTCAGCCGTCGCGATGACGTGCGAACGCAGATAGAAGTAACCGTCTTTTTCGTATTTTTTAGACGACCGCCGCATATAGACGGACAGGCGGTTTTTGAATTCCAAAACCTTGCCGAAGCGGTTGCGCTCCGCCGACAGATAGCCGTTGCCGGTTACAAGGAAATTGAATGCCAGCTTTTTAAATTCGGCGCGGCTCAAAAGCGCGGTCGGTTCGAATGTGGAGGTTAAGACATTCAGCTTGCAATGCAGGGCGGACGAATGATGTACGCCGGCACGGAGCAATCCGATCAAGTCCTCTTGATTGACGGGCAGTTCGTAGTAATGGCCGTTGTCGGCGCATTCCCACGCCGCGCCGAGCCAAGACAAACGCTCGTCGTAACCCCAACTGAAAATCTCTAAATCTGTGCGTGGTTCATTGCCTGTCGAATTTAAATCAGACATAAAAATCCTTTAACTATCAATCTCAAAACGTCCGCTGACAACATTGTCCAACGGCTCTTGATAAAACAACATCATCGCTGCCCAAGCCAAGTCGCCATGACTGGCGGCTTTGCTGCGCGTCGATTCGTAAGTGATGTTTCGTCCGCTGGCGGTAATGGCGCGGCGGACGGACATAAACGCCATCTGCAAATCTATTTTGCCCGCGTCCCACTCGATACGTTTGTTTTTGAGCAGGTTCTGCGTTTTTAAAACCATCATCCCTTTGATGTCGGGCGTGTAGGTCATGCCGATGGCGGGCGGGTAGAATTTTTTAACAAGGTCGTACACCGCCGCGCCGATACCGTTTGCGTCGATGACGATTTTGGTAACGTTGAATTTATCGGTCATGCCGCGAATGATTTTCGCTTGAGATTCGAAGTCCGCCCCATTAATCATGTGCGTTTCCAAGATTCTGAATGGTTCGCCGTTGCGTTGTGGTGGAACGGCGACCACCAAGCCGGACGCGTCGCCGGTATAGCTCGGGTCGTAGCCTATCCATACAGGGATATTACCCGCCGGGCGCATCATGTCAGGTTTGTACCAAGTCCAATCCCACGATTCGACGCCGCAGGCTTGCAGGTCGGCAAAGTGAAACACGCCCTCGCCGTCAGGGACGAATTGACATTCAAAAAGCTGCGCAAACTTGTCGGGCGAGTTGCGCTGCCGAAGGTAGTCAATATCGAAGAGGTTGCAGCCTGATTCCTGCGCATCATGAATCGTGACGATTTGCCGCCATTGCGCGTCGGCATCCTGACGACCGTGTTTTAAAGCGGCATGGCTCAAATCAAGCTTGATATGCTCTCTTCTGGGACGGCCTTCGTTAAACATCGCGCCCGACCAAAAACCATAAGCGGGGTGGCCTTCGGATGACGGCGTGGAGAAATAGGTCGTCTTCAGGTGCTTTTGACTCGCCATCGGCTCGGCGAGCGTTTGCAAACGCTCGAAATCGGGAATCCAGAAATATTCGTCGACGTACAAGTTGCCGTTGCGACCCTGTGCTGTCCGCGAATTGGTGCCTAAAAAATGCAGTTCCGCGCCGTTATGCAGCGAGATGGTATCTCCGCCTTTTAGCTCGACATCGACCATCTTGCAGAGGTTCAGGATGTATTGCTTGAACTGATACGCCTGCGCGCGGGACGCGGACAGGAAAATTGAGTTGATGCCCGTTTTTAGGCTGTTCAGGAAGGCTTCGCGGGCGAAGTAGAAAGTCGCGCCGATTTGGCGGCTTTTTAAGATATTTCGGAAACGGTGCGTCCGATAAATCTCGCCCCAATACCGCTGATAATCGAAACACTGCTCTTCGAAAATCTCTATCATGCGCTGCTGCTGCTCGGGTGCGATATAGTTTTTCGGCGGTTTTTCGACGGAGCGGGTGCGGCTGCGTTCGGTGCGCTCGGTACGTTCACGCGGCGGGCGGTCTATGGTCGGCACGCTGTCAAAAGGCGGCTTGTCTGCGCCGTCAAAGCGGTTGTTCGGAGGCGTTTCCAATTTTTCAGACGACCTTTTACTACCCTCCCCGCTCATTAGTGCGGAAAGCTGGCGCATTTCTTTGTAAACGCTGTCCGATTTGTTCGGGAGGTTGACGAGTTGGATTAAGCGCGCCTCAATAGAAGAGGCGACGCGCTGCATCGGCGTCCCGCCATCCCAGTTTTCACGTTGCTTCCAAGAATGCACTGTGGCGGGCTTCAGCCCCAAATGCCGCCCGATAGCGGTAATCTTCCAGCCCTGCCAGTAAAGAGAACGCGCCACAAGGCGCGGGTCTATATTCTGCGCGATTTCGATGTTCTGACGTTTTTCCATTAGCTCAAAAAATATCTTTAATCCCCCGATTTTCGGGCAAATACGCCCGACACGCCCATTTAGCATGACTTGAAAATCACACGGAAAACCCCCGTCGCTTGCCTCGATACGCGCAAATGACAAAATAAAGCGGACAAATATCAAAGCAGGCAAAAATGAATAAATTCGCCAAATCAACCCAAGAAAAATTCAGCGACCGATGGTTCTGCATCGGCAAATCAGGCGCGACCGTTGATGGACGCACCATCGAATCCGCCGACCTCATTGCCGCCGCTGCCGCATATGACCCCGAGTTGTACGGCGCGCGCATCAATCTCGAACATTACCGCCCATACAGCCCGAAAAACGACTATTCGGGATTGGGCGACGTCCTCGAACTCAAAGCAGAAACCGCCGACGGCGTGACCCGTTTGTATGCCCGTATCGACCCGACTGAAAAAATGCTGGGCTACATCAAAGACCGCGAAAAAGTCTTCACCTCGATGGAGTTGATGAAGCCGTTCGGCGATACCGGCAAAGCCTATTTGGTTGGTCTCGCGATGACCGACTCGCCCGCCTCGATGGGTACAACAATGCTCAAATTCCGACAAATTGCACCAGACGACCCCAATTTCACCGCCGCATACACACAAATGGAAAGTCAAGATATGCCCCAAGCCGAAACTCAACCGAAAACAGAGAAAAAAGGCATTTTTGCCGTCATTCACGACGCAATGTTCAGCAAAAAAACAGCCACCGAACAGCCAAGCCAAGAACCGCAGAAAATCGATTACAGCCAAGAAATCGCCGCCCTGAACAAAGAATTGGAGCAATCGGCGCAAATCACTGAAAAAATCGTCGAAGACTACGCGGCATTGCGACAAGAATTCGAGGCATTTAAAGCAAAAGTCGAATCAACCCCCGTCAATGCCGCCACCGCGCATACCGGCGCGACAACCGTCGCAGATTCCGAATATTGATAACAAAGTAAAGGCGAAAAATGCACCCATACATTCAGCAATACATCAATGCCGTCGCAAAAGCCAACGGCACGACCGCCGCAGGTATTGCGCGACAATTTAACGTACAGCCCGCCGTATCTCAAAAAATGCGCGAAGCAGTACGTCTGCAATCTACTTTCTTGCAGAAAATCAACATCATCAGCAAAACCGAAATTGCCGGATCCATTATCGGTTTATCGACTGGCTTGAATGCCTCCCGTACCGATACCAAAAACGGCGACGGCAGCGTCCGCCGCCAGCCCAAGCCATATCACAACCTGAGCGACCGCCAGTATTTGTGCAAAAAAGTCAATTTTGACACTCAAGTCAGCTATGACGACATGGACTCTTGGAGCGCCCAACCCGAATACGTCAAGCTGATTAATAACCAGCTCGTCAAATCCAAAGCGTTGAGCCTGATTGCCATCGGCTTCAACGGCACGTCTGCCGCTGCGACCACCAACTTTGCCAGCAATCCGCTCTTGCAGGATGTACAAAAAGGCTGGTTGCAACACCTGCGCGAAAATGCCGCGACCAACGTCATGGGCGGGGCTGCTAAGGCAATCGAAATCGGTACAGGTAAACCGTACACCTCAATCGACCATCTCGTTACCGACGTGATGGAAAACCTGATCGACGAAGAGTTCCACGACATGCCGGGCATGACCGTTATCTGCCATCAATCTTTGTTGTCCGAAAAATACTTCGCGGTCATCAAAGAGGCAGGCAATAAGGCAAGCGAGCTGCGTCCAGCCGACATCATCATGAGCGAAAAACGCTTGGGCGGTCTGCCGGTCGTTACCGTGCCATATTTCCCGAAAAATACCCTGCTGGTTACGCCGCTGGAAAATCTGTCGATTTACTTCCATAAAGGCGGCCACCGCCGCAAAAGGCGGCCACCGCCGCAAATTGGTGGACGAGCCTGAATTTGACCGCATCGCTGACTATCAATCGGAAAACATCTGCTATGTTGTCGAAGAGTATGGCGCGGCCGCCTTGGTCGAAAACATCAAAATCGTGAAGTAAAAATTCCGACGGACTAAAAAAAGAGCATCAAGCGTCCGTCGGCTGTCAAAAGGTCGTCTGAAACGAGCTTAACCCCGTATGGGTTTCGGCGATTGAGTTTCAGACGACATCACCGAAAGAAAAATAATGACACCCGCCCAAGCACATAAACAACAAGTTTTGGCCGAGCAAGCCGCGCAAAACGGAGAGGACATCAATGCCGCCGAACCGTACCGCCGCTTGCTCGCCTCCCTCAACGCAGACCGTGCCGTATTGAGCCAAATCAAAGCGGTTTCCGATAAGGTCCAAGCCAAAAAAGGCATGATTTTGAAATATCTGCCGTGGCTTGAAGACGTGTATCAAGCAGGAGCGCCGTCTGAATCAGACCCTGTCTTCACTACCGCACTTTTGTGGCTGATTGACATTGGCGACCTCGATACTGCCGTGCCGTACATTCTGTTTGCCATCAAGCATGGTATGCAGGTGCAAGACGACTACCGCCGCGACTTGCCTGACCTGTTGATCGAAGAGTTGGCAGAGCAATTTGCCACCGGTGCCGCTTTAAGTCCCGAAAATCATACTGAATTGCTCGCCCTCTTGAGCAGTACGGATGACGAGACAGGTATGCACACAATCAATCTGACGGACATTGTGCGCGCCAAGTTTTTCAAAGCATGTGGCGAGCGTGCCGAAGAAGCCGGAGACGTGCAGGGTGCCGTAGGCTACTACGAATCCGCTTTGAAGTATTCCGAAAAAATCGGCGTCAAATCCCGTATTTCCGCACTCAAAAAACAGCTTGAAGGCTGAAATCTTCCCCCCGCCGGGCGCAAGCCTACGGAAAGTCCTCCCGATTAATCGCGGACGGCCTTATCCGTAAAAGCCTCTGCGCCTCTATTCCGAAGCCCGCCTGAATATCGGGCGGGCTTCTTCAGTTTGGATACAAATCATGACGATGGTTTTCGCCGATACCCCCGACCAAGGGCGGCAGGAATTCGACCAATCCGAAATCCGAAGCATTCCGTTTTTTCCCGTTATTGACTTAACAAACTTCCGCGAAGTCATGCGGATAGAGGCGAACATATCCAGTTCGCGCGTATATCACGCTGCCCTTGAAGCCGTCGCACACGTCAACGGACAGCTTAAAAAATACCGTATTTCAGCCGTTCAGGTCGGCAAATCCACGCTTGCCGAAACTGGCGATTCAGACGACGTCATCAATGGCGAATCCGTCAAAACCATCCATTACCGCCGCGCCGTCTATTGCTACGCCAAATCCCTGCTGCTTGAAAAATACGCGGACACAGAGCCATCGGGGAAAGCGGGCGAGCGAGCAGAAATGAAGCAAAGTCAGGCGGAGGACTACCGCCGCGAAGCCCACTACGCGACCGCCGCCGTCATGGGCGAAAGAAGATGCGATGCGGAATTAATCTGAAATGGAATACATAACGAAAGAAGGCGACACCGTCGCAAATATCGCATGGCGGCACTATGGCACATCGGCAGGGCATACCGAGCGCATCCTGACAGCAAATTACGGCTTGTCCGCCTACCCTGCCCTGCTGCCCGCCGGCATAAAAATAAGGCTGCACGAAGCAGCGCAAAACGAAGAAATACAAGAAAAATCCACCCTGAACCTATGGGATTGAGACGTTATGACCCACGATAAAACCACCACCGCCGTCAATGCCGCCGTTATCGTCATCGGAAGCTACCACGTCCATGCCTCCGTCGCGTTTGGCGCGCTTATCGGCGCATCCCTGTTTGTCCTAAGCCAAAAGGCAGAACGCCCGATCAATAAGGCTTGGTTGTTTGCCGTGTCCTTTGTTGGCGGTATTTTTGGTTACGACGGAGCGGAAGATATTGTTAACTGGCTGATGCCGGGCGACGAGCTGCGCATCAATAGTTTTACTGCTGCGGCCCTCTTTTCTGCCGGTTTGGTATTGGGACTGCAACGCATCATGCGCCTGATTGACCAAGGTCGTCCGAAAAACACGGAATTGGAAGAGGAAGAAGGGGTATGAATACCGTCCAAACCACCGCCATCATTGCTTTATCCCTGACCGCTGCCATGAGAATCATCATGTTTGACGCGCGTGGAAAGACGCATAAGCCGTTGAGTGCGGCAATCGCCTATCTGTCTATCGTGTGGTTTTGCAGTCTCGCACTGGCCGCCGCCTTTGCCCTCGAATCCCTCACAACATGGCTACTGATTTTCGGCCTCGCCCTGCACACGGGTGCAGTGTTATGGAGCGGCGGAAATGTCAGCAAAATTAACCCGAAAAAAACCCGACCTATCGCAGCAAATCAAGGATTTTTGAAACGCAATGCAGCAAACACATCGCGCGAAAAATTTATGAGCGACTGGCGGAAAAATATTTAAAACACACACCTAAAGGAAAAAAATATGGCTGAATTGCCTTGGATGGCGGAAGCCCGCCGGCACCTCGGATTAAGAGAAATCGTCGGTGCGAAACATAACCCGATTATCCAGTCTTGGCTCAAAGAGATGGGAAACTTTCCTAATGCTGCAAAAGCGTGGTACGCAGACGACGAGACGCCTTGGTGCGGTCTGTTTGTCGGGTACTGTCTCGGCAAAAGCGGGCGCGCCGTCATCAAGGATTGGTATCGTGCAAAGGCATGGTCTGAAGCAGGTCTAACCAAGCTGTCTAAACCTGCCTATGGCTGTATCGCCGTGAAATCCCGCAAAGGCGGTGGCCATGTGTTTTTCGTTGGCGGCAAAAACGCCAAAGGGCAGATTATGGGATGGGGCGGTAATCAGGGCAATGCCGTATCAATCGTGCCGTTTAACGCCGCCGACATCGATGGCTACTACTGGCCGTCTAAATTGGTTGATGGTAAGCCGGTTAAATCGTTCCCGTCAGAGGAGCGTTATAACCTGCCCATCGTTACCGGCACTGCGGCAGCAGGCGTGAGCGAGGCCTAGGAAGGGAGATGATATGAAAACAGCTATTGTTGTTGTCGTATCTTATATCCTGACCGTTGCCGTCCTCGGATATGGCTTGATGTACATGCGAAAAAGTAATAAGGCACTGACACAAACAGTCGCCGCGCAGGAAGCCGCCATCAAGTCGAAAGACGCAACAATCAGGATTTATAAAGCACGCGCCCAAAGTTTGCAGGAGCAGGTAAACCAAATTATGAAGGTGCAGGCTGAAAAAAACAGCCAAGTCGAAGCAGCACTGACTAAGCATCATGAATGGTCGTCTGAAAAACTGCCCGAAGATGTAGCCAAAACCATCAATAAAAAATAACAGCGGGGCGCAATCATGCGCCCTTTTAAACATCAAACTATGAAAGATAAAACATGAAACGTCTCTCCGTTCTCGTCGCAGCCATTGCCCTTGCTGCCTGCGCCCATAATCCGCCGGTATCTGTACAGGCTGCCGAGTCATGCCCGCCGGTACCGAAGTGTGAAGCCTACCCGCCCGAAGAGATTACAACCAATGCGGACATGGTTCGCGCCTTGATTGCCTATCGCTCGGCGTTTGAACAATGCCGCCTCTATCGCGACGCTTTGTCAGCCTGCCTCACAGGAGATGAAGAAGGGAAAGCTACACCATGACCGACATCATCGACCAAGCCTGCGACTTAGAGCAAAAAATGCGCGAATTCTGGCTGTTACGCCAAAAGGAACAAGAGTCCGCCGCGCCATCCGCCCAAGAGTGTGAAGAGTGCGGTGAAATCATCCCCGAAGCGCGTCGAGAAGCAGTACCGGGTTGCCGATTGTGTATTGACTGCCAACGTATCGAAGAGCAGCGGCAGCGGTTTAAAAAATAAGGTCGTCTGATAATGGAAAAGCCCAAAAGCCTGCGTCTTGCCATACAAGAAACGCTGCCGGAGTTTAAAGACGCCCCTGACCGTCTTCGTTTGACGGTTTTGTCGGGGCAGATTATTCCGAAACGAAATACATTGAGTTATGAAGCGAAGTACACGCTCAATATTTTTATTCAGGAGTTCCATCGCGATCCTGCGTATCTTTTTTTGATTGTGAACAAGTGGTTGCAAGAGAATCAGCCGGATATTTTATGTCCGGGTGCGGACGCATCATCACGCGCCTTTATTTTTGAAGCTGAACCGATAGAGTCGGATGTGTGGGATGTGATGATAGAGCTTAAATTGACTGAGACCGTCATCGCCGGACTTGATGATAATGGTTTGGTTACATACAAAGTCAAGGCGGAGCCGCCGAGACAGGCTTTTTAGGCATCAATGCGGGGCGCAATCATGCGCCCTTTTTGCTAAAAGGATAAACAAATGCAAGAATTGGAAGAGTTTGTCGCGCAAATCCGCCATCTGTCACTGCAACTCAAGCCGTCTGTCCGCGCCAAACTTTTGCGTACAATCGCAACCGAACTGCGCCGCCGGAACCGCGAACGGATTCGGGCAAACGTGGAGCCTGACGGCAATCCAATGGCTAAGCGGCAGGGCGACCGCTTTATGTTCCGCCGCATACGGGATGGCGAAGGGCTGAACGGTCGACCGTTTCGTTTTTTCGGGGAAAAATACGGTGACAACTACACAGGGCGCATCGCATACAGCCGGACGGAAAACGGAAAAGAATTAGTTCGGTTCGAGGGAGAACGCGGACTGTTGGGATTCCGACGAGAATATTTATACCTGAAAACGTCGACAGCATCCCGAATGGCAATGTTCCGACGTCTCGGTGCCGCCCGCTGGCTGCGTCAAAAGGCAGATGCCAACCGCGCGCAAATTGGTTGGTTCGGCGGTTCAGCGGCAGACATTGCCACTGAACACGAAGATGGTAATTCCGGTAAAAACCTACCATCGCGCCTGTTATTGGGATTGCCGAAAGAGGATTTGCAATACGTCACAGACCAGTTATTACAAGCCCTAAAAATCGATTGAAAAAAGCCGTCTGAAAAAAATCAGACGGCTTTATTATTGTATTTTAAAGGCGGTGCATAAATCAGCATGAAAATGCATAATCTTGCATAAAAACGCATAAAAAACTAACATCCAAAAATCCCCGAAAACCCCATGAAATATAAGGATTCCCGCCTACTCTATCACTGCATAAAAAAACACACCCCCGCAAAGCCCGCGGGCGTGGAGGGGGAGCGCGCGCCGCCCGCCGTCGCAGAGTCGGCAACACAAAAAAAAGGTCGTCTGAAAAAGCAGACGACCACATAGCGAATAACATCATTTAATGCGATAACGGTCGCGAAGAGCCATGACATCGCGCCCTAAGTTCTCGAGCATCTCCAGCCGCTCATCTAAAAGTTCGGAACGATCATAGGCGCGTTCTGTCTTGTCGGATATACCGTGAGAAAGTAGCATCTCTCCAACATCTCTGCGGATTTTATAAACTTCGCGTAGGTATGTTCGCGCCAAACTTCGGAGGCCGTGCGCCGTTGTGTTAAGTCCCATCTTGGAGCGTAGTTTTATTCGGACAGTTTCGGAGGACATGGGTTTAGCGAATCCCGCGCCCTCAAACAAATAAATACCGTTCACATTAAGGCGGATAGCCTCGAAATAAATAGTTTTCAAAGCCGCACTCAATGGGACAATATGCGGGCGTGTCTTCATTCGCTCGATAGGTATTTCCCAAATGCCTGCCTTGAGATTTATTTCTGACAGCCTAGTCCCTGCCGCTTCCGACGGGCGCGTCATGCTCAACAGTTGCCAGTAAATTAAAAGCCGCGCTCGGTCCCCAATATCTTTTGACGTTTCGAGGCGTTCAACTAAAAGGGGGAGTTGGTCGAATCGCAAAGCATCGAAATGACGTTCGGGCGGTTTGTCAAAAACCTGCTTGCCGATGACCGCAACAGGATTCGAAGGGATAGAGCCGTCAGCAACAAAATAATCAAACATCAGACCTAAGTTACCTTTTACCCTCCGCAGATACTCCAACGCCTGCCGCTGCTCCATCTTGCGCAACACCGCGACAACTTCAGCTGTAGTGATTGACCGAATATCGCGCCCCTTGAATGTCGGTAAGACATTAAGCTCAATCGCAGCCAATACCTGCGCCGCATAACGGGGATTCTTCCCAGTTATCTGCTTACCCCCAGACTTACGCCATTTGTCAAACCACCGCGCCAAACAATTTTCAAACCGATATGCTGCGGCTACGTCGTCTGAAATCAATTTGGGATTTATGCCATTTTTAATTTTAGACAACATCTCATCCCGCCAAGCGCGAGCATCTGCTAACCCGAAGCGTGGGAAAAGTCCTAAAGTCATCGTGTCCATTTTCCCATCGGATCGGCGATATTGTAGCCGCCAAGATTTAGTGCCGGACGGCAGAACCCATAAAGCCAGTCCGCCGCCGTCGGAAAGTTTGTAAACTTTGTCTTTCGGTTTGGCGGTTTTGATTTGAGACAGGCTTAAAGGCGTTACGATTTTAGGCATGTGTTACTCCTTGTGATAACACATAAAATACCATAAAAAAATCAAAAGAATCTGTATGTACTCGAAACAGATTTAAAACATACAAATATAAAAAATGGCTAAGTCTTTGATAACTTAGCCATTTATATATAGATTTAAAAGTGATGAAAAACTTTTAAAAAAGTAACTGGCAGAGAGGAAGGGATTCGAACCCTCGATACGCTATTCACGTATACACGCTTTCCAGGCGTGCGACTTAAACCACTCATCCACCTCTCTGTGGAATCAAACATATTTTATTGCCTGATATTGTATCTTAATCAGACAAATAAATCTATTCAATAAAAAATCCGGAATAAGCCGGATAATTGATTTGGTGCCCAGGAGAAGACTCGAACTTCCACACCCGTGAGGATACTAGCACCTGAAGCTAGCGCGTCTACCAATTCCGCCACCTGGGCAATTAGGATGGAGATAAGCAAAGCGGCGCGACCAAAAGCTTTGGTGCCCAGGAGAAGACTCGAACTTCCACGCCCGTGAGGACACTAGCACCTGAAGCTAGCGCGTCTACCAATTCCGCCACCTGGGCTTTGCTTTATTTCCTGTTTTGCGTTACAGTGATTGACTATTTCGCAAAGAAGCGGTCATTATATATTTTAGAAAAAGAATGTCAACCAATAAAATGAACAAAAATATTAAATCTTTAAATTTACGAGAAAAAGACCCGTTTTTGAAACGGGAGAAACAACGTTACGAACATCCGCTGCCAAGCAGGGAGTGGATCATTGAATTATTGGAACAAAAAGGCGTGCCGTCCAAAATCGAAGTCTTGGCACGCGAGTTGTCGATTACGGAAGAAGAATACGAATTTTTCGAACGTCGTCTGAAAGCGATGGCGCGGGACGGTCAGGTTTTAATCAACCGTCGCGGCGCGGTTTGTGCGGCGGATAAATTGGATTTGGTCAAATGCCGTGTCGAGGCGCACAAAGACGGTTTCGGCTTCGCCGTACCGCTCACGCCCACCAAAGACGGCGACTTTGTTTTATATGAACGCCAAATGCGCGGCATCATGCACGGCGACATCGTTACCGTCCGCCCTGCCGGCATCGACCGCAGAGGCCGCCGCGAAGGTACGGTTTTGGATATTGTCGAACGCGCGCAAAGCAAAGTGGTCGGCCGTTTCTATATGGATCGAGGCGTGGCGATTTTGGAAGCAGAAGACAAACGCCTGAATCAAAGTATCGTCTTGGAACCTGACAGCGTCGCGCATTTCAAACCCGAATCCGGTCAGGTCATTGTCGGCGAAATTGAGACTTATCCCGAGCAAAACCGCCCAGCCGTAGCGAAGATCATTGAAGTATTGGGCGATTATGCCGACAGCGGCATGGAAATCGAAATCGCTGTGCGCAAACACCATTTGCCGCACCAATTCAGCGAGGCGTGTACCAAAGCCGCGAAAAAAATCCCCGATCATGTTCGCAAAAGCGATTTGAAAGGTCGCGTCGATTTGCGCGATTTGCCTTTGGTAACGATTGACGGCGAAACGGCGCGCGATTTTGACGATGCCGTGTTTGCCGAAAAAATCGGACGCAATTACCGTTTGGTCGTGGCAATTGCCGATGTCAGCCATTATGTCCGTCCAGATGACGCTATCGACACGGACGCTCAGGAACGCAGCACCAGCGTTTACTTCCCGCGCCGCGTGATTCCGATGCTGCCGGAAAACCTGTCTAACGGCATCTGCTCACTCAATCCGGATGTCGAGCGTTTGTGCATGGTGTGTGATATGGTCATCACTTACGCGGGCAATATTAAAGAATACCGCTTCTACCCTGCGGTTATGCGTTCGCACGCCCGTCTGACTTACAACCAAGTCTGGGATTGGATTTCAGACGACCTCGACCATCCGCACAAAGCACAAATCGATACCCTCTACAAACTCTTCAAAATCCTTCAGAAAAAACGCTTCGAACGCGGCGCGGTGGAATTTGAAAGCGTCGAAACCCAAATGCTTTTCGACGACAACGGCAAAATCGAAAAAATCGTGCCCGTGGTCCGCAACGATGCCCACAAGCTGATTGAAGAATGTATGTTAGCGGCGAACGTCTGCGCGGCAGAGTTCCTGATGAAAAACAAGCACACCGCCCTCTTCCGCAACCACTTAGGCCCGACACCCGAAAAACTCGCCACCCTGCGCGAGCAGCTCGGCTTATTGGGTTTGCAACTGGGTGGCGGCGACAACCCGACGCCGAAAGACTATGCCGCGCTTGCCGAACAATTTAAAGGCAGACCCGATGCCGAATTGCTGCAAGTCATGATGCTGCGCTCCATGCAGCAGGCAGTTTACGAACCGCATTGCGACGGACACTTCGGCCTTGCCTACGAGGCATACGCCCACTTCACCTCGCCCATCCGCCGCTATCCCGACCTGACCGTCCACCGCGCCATCAAAGCCGTGTTGAACCAACAGACCTACACGCCAAACAAAAGCTGGCAGGCTTTGGGCGTGCATACCTCGTTCTGCGAACGCCGCGCCGACGATGCCAGCCGCGACGTGGAAAACTGGCTGAAAACCTATTACATGCGCGATAAAGTCGGCGAAATATTCGAAGGCAAAATCTCCGGCATGACCAACTTCGGCCTCTTCGTTACCTTGGACGGCATCCACATCGACGGCTTGGTACACATCAGCGATTTGGGCGAAGACTATTTCAACTTCCGCCCCGAAATCATGGCGATAGAAGGCGAACGCAGCGGCATCCGTTTCAACATGGGCGACAAAGTCAGCGTCCGAGTGGCGCGCGCCGATTTGGACACCAGCAAAATCGACCTGACCTTGATCAGCGGCGGCACCAGCGGCAAAAAACGCCGCACTAAAACTACCGCCCCAACCGGCTCAAAAACCAAGCGCAAACTGACGGCGAAAGAAATCGACGACGCGATGAAAACACCTGTAAAACAGGAAAGACCCGCCGCCAAACGCCGCAGCAAAGCCCAGCCTGCCAACGCACCGGCAACGTCGTCTGAAAACGGCAAAAAGAAAACCGCCAAAGCCAAACCGGCAGCGGAAAAAGCCAAACGCAAAGACAAAAAGCCAAGCAAAAGCGTGAAAATCAAGGTAAAAACCCCGGATACCGCGACAACCAAGCGCAAAGGCAGAAGCAAGGCTAACGGCTGATATTGCAACCCTAAGCCTCCTTCAATCACAAAAGGTCGTCTGAAAATTTCAGACGACCTTTTGTGTAACGACATTCATTTTGCAATAAATACCATCAGTTTGGATTATGTTTAATTTTTCCGACTCAGGCATTGTTTGATTTTCCGTAACGGATAAAACAATCATCATGGTCAAATTGTAAGACACGGGCGCGCTGTTGCTGCAACCACCCTCTCACTGTCCTTAATCCTGAACTCAGATAAGGTACGGCACTTTGTAAAATTTGCGGACGGATGAACATCACATTGTAATGCGGCGTTACAGGTGTTTCGATATAAAAGGCGTTGCACAAAGGCGTTTTTTTAGAAACCGTCCGAAATCTTTCTACCAAATCCTCCGGCAAATCAGGCATATCGCACGGTACAACCAAAAGCCAGTCTGCAGAGGCAATCTGCAAATCATTGGCAGCGGTACACAATGCAGCCAATCCGCCCAAATACCGCCATTGCCTTGCATCCGGAAGCAGGTGCGGGCTTCTAAGGGCATAACTTTCCAAATTACGGTTGGAACTGATGGCGATATGGTCAACCTGCGGTTTAATCCTATCAATAACGCAATCAATCAGCGTCTTACCCTGCCAGGGAGAGAGGCCTTTATCTACGCCGTCTGACTGTCCTCCTGACAATATCAACGCAAATATTTTCATATTTATCCTTTGTGAAGCGGTTTGGTTGCCCGATGTCGTCTGAAAGGTTTCATTCGCTAAAATGGGCTTATGATAAAATTCATATAATTTGAATTTTATCATAACATGATTTTACATTGAAACAATGTCATCTCTATCTCTATTTGATGACAATCATTTCATAGGTCTGATTGCCTCCAATCCGAATGAATGATATGTTTACACCGTAACCGATCTCAAACTCTCAACGGCATATACCGTCTATGTCCTTCACATTCCGTTTTTTAAACCACCTGAGCCTGTCTTCGCGCTTGAAGCTGCTGACCGTATTATGGGTTGGCTCTGCCCTTTTGTCCGTCATTTTGACTTTGGTGCTCTCTTGGAGGCTGCAAAACGCCGCTACTGTCATCGAAGACGCAGGGAATTTGAGAACACAGGTTTACCGCCTTGCCTACATGGTCGGCGAACATGCCCCAAGGGCGCAGATTAACAACCAAATTCGCGAATTCGAACAAAATCTCAACCGTATCAGCCAGAGCAATGCCATTCACCCGCTAATGCCCTCAGAAACGCCGCCCGCCTACGACCTGATACAGTCCGCGCTGATTGAAGACTGGAAATCAAATATACAGCCCGTCTTGCGCCGTTACGAGCGTCCCGACCAAATCAAGCTCTACCGTTTTGCAGCCAATATCGAACTGTTCTTACAGGCGATGGAACATGCCAATGAGAAAAACACCTTATGGTTGCGCCGCTTTCAAATGATTATGATGGGGATGATCTTTGCGGCGGCAGGACTGATGATTATCTGGCACTACGCATGGATTATCCGCCCTCTGGAAACATTGAGGGACGGTGTAAAAACCATCAGTCAAGGCAGGTTCGGCGTTCAAATCGACACTGACCAGATAAGCGAGTTCGCCCAAGTCAACAAAGGCTTCAACCAAATGAGCAGCCGGCTGAAAACACTTTATACCGATTTGGAAGGACAAGTGGCACGGCAAACTCAAGATTTAGCGCGCCAAAACCGCGACCTGACCCTGCTCTATCAAACCACCCGCGATTTGCATCAAACTTTCACTCCCCAACAGGCAGCGGAAGAATTCCTCAAACGAACCCTGCCCGCCGTCTCCGCAGAAGCGGGCAGCATCCGCCTTTGGGATAACGAACGCAAACGCACAGATATAGTGGCATCCATCGGACTGCCTGATGATTCGGATGATGAGCCAGATACTGTCTCGGATAAATCAGATAAAACGGAATTCAAACACGCCGTTTTCCCCATCAGTTATCAGGAGGAAGAGTTGGGCGTTTTAAACCTGTATTTTTCAGACGACCTTAAACCTGATCACAACGACAACGAGCTACTGCACACATTGAGCGGACAATTAGGCGTTTCCATCGTCAACAGCCGCCTCGAGCAAGAGCGCCGCCTGCTTGCCGTTTTACAGGAACGCAACCTGATTGCCCAAGGCCTGCACGACAGCATCGCACAAGCATTGACTTTCCTGAACCTGCAGGTTCAAATGCTGGAAAGTGCGTTTTATGCCGACCAAAAAGAACAAGCCGAAGAAAACATCCGCTTTATCAAAGACGGCGTACAGGAATGCTATGAAGACGTACGCGAACTTCTGCTAAACTTCCGTACCAAAATCAGTAACAAAGATTTCCCCGAAGCCGTTTCCACCTTACTCGCCCGGTTCGAAAGACAAACCAAAATCAACGTGAGCGCCAAGTGGCGCGACGAAGGAGCAACGTTAAACGACGACGAACAATTGCAGATTATCTTCATCCTCCAGGAGAGCCTGTCCAACATCCGCAAACACTCTCTCGCCCATAACGTTACCGTCAGCATTGACAACCGTCAGGACTTCACGCTGATCATCCGCGATGACGGCGTAGGTTTCGATCCCGCCCACCTGGACACGCTTTCCGGCGAACATGTCGGCATGGGCATCATGCGCGAACGCGCCCAACGTATCCACGCAGAATTAGAAGTCAGCTCCAAACCGGATGAAGGCACAACCGTTACCCTAACCCTACCCAAACACAAGAGAACATTCTCATGACCATTAAAATTATCCTGATCGACGACCACACACTCTTCCGCAGCGGCATCAAAGCCCTGCTCTCCCGTCAAAGCGACTTCGAAGTCATCGGAGAAGCCGCCGACGGTTTGTCCGGCGTCAAAATGGCGGAACAGCTCAAACCCGACATCGTCTTACTCGACCTTGACATGCCCGTCATGAACGGACGCGAAGCACTGGCACAAATCTTGGGCGTCAACCCGAACCAAACCGTCATCATGCTGACCGTTTCCGAAGACAGCGACGATTTGACCGAATGTATGCGCATCGGCGCTCGCGGCTTTTTGCTGAAAAACATCAACGCCGACTTCCTGCTCGACAGCATCCGCAAAGCCGTGGACGGCGACAACGTCTTCTCCCCCGAAATGACCACACGCCTCGTCCAATCCCTGATTTCTCCGTCCGCACCGCGCACCGACCAGGCACTCGCCACCCTCACCCCGCGCGAACTCGAAATCCTAGGCTACCTCGCTGCCGGACACAGCAACAAAGTCATCGCCCGCCATTTGGACTTGGCAGAATCTACCGTCAAAGTCCACGTCCAAAACCTGCTGCGAAAACTGGACCTCAGCAGCCGCGTCCAAGCCGCTGTTTACGCTGTTCAGCACAAAGTCCCGCAGCCTGAAATCAATTAAACAGTTCAGGATACCAGTGCGAAGCGGTAAAACATGAAAGGTCGTCTGAAAATAGTTTGGACAGAATTGACACTATCCGTTTTCAGACGACCTTTCCCGTTCAAATCGGCTATGAAAAAGAGACAATCCGACGGGCATCATCTATCAAGCAGCCCGATAATCCCCCCTCGTCGCGATAAAAACCATCGCAACTTTTAATATAAATTAAGGTCTATAAACGACTGCTGCGTTTATAATGCGCCTGTTCAACCCTTCCACTGAGAAGACGCCATGAAAAAACTCCTTTACTTCTTTACCGCCTTTTTTGCCCTGTGTTCCAGCGCGTTTGCTGTGAACGCGGATGATTTGCTGCCGCCTGAAAAAGCGTTCGTGCCGCAAGTGAACGTTACCGACAAAGGCATCAACGTCGAATTCAAAATCGCCGACGGCTACTATATGTACCAATCGAAAATCGTCGCCGCCACCGCGCCTGAAGGCGTATTGGCCGAACCGGTTTTCAGCAAAGGCGAACTCAAAGAAGATGAGTTTTTCGGCAAACAAACCGTATTCCACCGCGCTGCGCAGGTCAACTGGCCTTACAAAAAAGCCGCGCCGACCTACAAGCTGACGCTGACTTATCAAGGTTGTGCCGAAGCCGGCGTATGTTACCCGCCCGTGGACACGTCTTTTGAGATTAAAGGCAACGGCCTGTACAAGACGCAAAGCGACGAACCCATATCCGCCAAAGACCGCTTCCTACAACCGGATTCCGCCAAACCAGCCGCCGCCGCGCCTAAAGCCCCGCAAAACGACGACGGCAGCCGCTTCAAATTATCTTGGGAAACATTAAACGCCAACCTGTTGGCGTTTTTTCTCGCAGGACTAGGCTTGAGTTTTACCGCCTGTATGTACCCGCTTTTGCCGATTGTTTCCAGTATCGTCGTCGGCGATAAAAATGCCGGCAAAAAGCGCGCTTTCGCCCTATCTATGGTCTATGTACAAGGTTTGGCACTGACCTACACACTGGTCGGCGTCATCGCAGGACTGACAGGCGCGCTCCTGACCGTATGGCTGCAACAGGCATGGGTCGTTCTCGCCGCCGCAGGCCTGATGGTCGTCCTCGCGCTGTCTATGTTCGGACTCTTCAACATCCAACTGCCCAACGCCGTCCAATCTTATTTCCAAAACCAAAGCAGCAAACTCTCCGGCGGCAAAATCGCCTCCGTATTCGTCATGGGCATACTCTCCGCGCTAATCGTCGGTCCCTGCGTCGCCCCGCCGCTGGCGTTTGCCTTAGGCTATATCGGACAAACCGGCGATGCCGTCTTAGGCGGACTGGCGCTGTATACCTTGGCACTCGGCACCGGCGTTCCGCTGATCCTCATCGGCACATTCGGCGGCCACGTCCTGCCGAAAGCAGGTGACTGGATGAACGGCATCAAATACGCCTTCGGCTTCATCCTGCTTGCCGTTGCCGTTTACCTTGCCACGCCGCACCTGCCCTACTACCTCGTTGTTGCGCTTTACTCCCTGCTGATGATCGTCCCTGCCATCATGTTGCTGATCAAATCGGGCAAACAAAAAGGTCGTCTGAAAACCACAGCTTCCGTTTTAGGCTTCCTTCTGCTCATCGGCGGCGCATGGTTCGGATGGCAAAGCGCAAACAAACAAACCACCGCCCTGCACCACTTCCTGACACTCGCCCCCCCGTCCGAAGCAGGCAAAACCACCGACCACGGCAAAATATTCACCGACGTCGCCGAACTCAAAGCCGCTATGGATGCCGCATTGAAAGCCAACCCCGACAAACCCGTCGTTTTGGATTTCTACGCCGACTGGTGTATTGCCTGCAAAGAAATGGCAAGCTACACGCTCAACCAGCCGCAAGTGCATGAAGCCGTCGATATGGAACGCTTCTTCCAAATCGACGTAACCGCCAACACGCCCGACCATCAGGCAATGCTGAAAGAATACGGCCTCTACGGCCCGCCGGGCATATTCGTCATCCACGCAGACGGCCGCCGCAGCGACCCCTTGCTTGGTTTCGCCAAACCGGACGAATTTATCAACTGGTACAAACAAAACGAAAAATAAAGACGAAAGGTCGTCTGAAAACCTGAAACAGGGTTTTCAGACGACCTTTTTGCAAACAACCGCACTATAATGCCTACTGTCCCCTTTCACAAAGGCAGCCTGATGCAAACTTGGCACGAAGCAATCGGCTCGGAAAAGTCCGAACCCTATTTCCAACACATCATCGAAACCGTCAAAAAAGAGCGCGGCATGGGGCGGATTATCTACCCGCCCGCCGAAGACGTGTTCAACGCCTTTAGAGCGACCGAATTCGGTAACGTCAAAGTCGTGATTCTGGGGCAAGACCCGTATCACGGCGCAGGGCAGGCGCACGGGCTGGCGTTTTCCGTCCGCGAAGGCATCGCCGTCCCGCCCTCGCTGGTCAATATTTACAAAGAGCTGGCGGACGACATCGAAGGCTTCCGTATCCCGCAACACGGCTATCTGCAACATTGGGCGGAACAGGGCGTTTTACTGCTCAATACCGTCCTGACCGTCCGCGCAGGGCAGGCGCATTCCCATGCCACTTTGGGCTGGGAACGCTTTACCGACGAAGTCGTCAACCAAATCAACCAAAACCGCGAACACGTCGTTTTCATGCTTTGGGGCAGCCACGCGCAGAAAAAAGGCGCGTTTATTGACCGCAGCAGCCATCTCGTCCTCAGCGCGCCGCATCCCTCGCCGCTGTCTGCCTATCGCGGCTTCTTCGGCTGCAAACACTTTTCCCGCGCCAATGCCTATTTGCAGGAAAACGGGATAACGCCGATAGACTGGCAGGTATAAAAACAGGTCGTCTGAAAACGGCAGCCCAGCAAACCGGACAATCCCCCCGCCGTCTGAACAAGCCCTCCTTTTTCAGACGACCCTTTCCCAACTCCACAGGAGAATACTATGCAGGTAACGACTTCAGCCATTGTCAACGGCGAATTTGAAGACAAATACGGCAAGCGCGGCAGCCAGTTCAGCCCGAACAACATGCCGACTTACTCCATCCCTTTTGAAATCAGCGGCGCGCCCGAAGGCACGAAATCCTTTGCTGTCGTTTTGGAAGACAAAGACGCCATTACCGCCAGCGGATTTGTGTGGACACATTGGCTTATTGCCGACCTCAAGCGTACCTCCGTCGCCGAAAACGAAAGCCTGACCGCCACCGACTACACACAAGGCGCAAACAGCTGGGCAAGTCTGTTGGGCAAGTTGGACATCGAAGAAGCCACAGGCTACGGCGGCATGTATCCGCCCAACTGCCGCCACCGCTACGAACTCATCGTTTACGCACTCGACACCGTATTAAATCTACCGCGCGGCTTCCGCTTCAACGACCTGCACTTCGCCATGCAGGGACATATCTTAGACAGCGCAAGCGTGATGGGAACGTATGACGTATAAACCCTAAGCAATTTGAAACCTTTGCTAGATTTTTCAGAAAGCGCAATCTTAGAAACAGAAACGTCGTCTGAAACCTGTAACTAAGTTTTCAGACGACGTTTTTATTGAATCAGCTTAGAATGAACTGACGATTTGTTTCAAAAAATGTTTGTTTTAAATCTTTGCTTTGGAGTTTAAAAAGCAGATTCGTTCCAAATGGTCAGTTCTTTTTAGCAAGTTTTAGCCGATGATATTGGATGCTTCCAACCATCTTGATGGGTCGTCGCTATCGAATTTGGCAAATACGGTGCTACTTCTCGAACCTGCCGCACGATAAGCAAGTGTTTGCTGCTCTGTATCGAAGATGAGATAAGGTCGGTCGTTTTTAAGGACGGTATCGATATAGGGGTCTTTGTCAATGAACATCTCTGACCAGCTCAAATTTGCGTTGCGGCCAGTCAGCAATGAACGCATACCAGATAGGTCGAGTTTGTCCGTCGCAGGGTTAAGTCGAGCAAACGATCTATACTGCCTTCACGAATATCTGATGCAGTAAAGGCAACGGTGTCTTTGCCTGCACCTGTGATGATGGTGTCGCTACCCGAGCCGCCAGCGATATAGTCGTCACCATCTCCACCGTTGAGATGGTCATTTCCATTGCCACCTGACAGGGTGTCGTTGCCGCCCATGCCGTACAGGAAATCATTGCCGTCTTCACCGCTCAGGCGATTATTTCCGTTATTGCCTGTCAAGATGTTGTCACTACGGTTGCCAATACCGTTGATGTCACTACTGCCTCTCAAAGTCAGGTTTTCAACATTTGCTGCGGCGGTATAGGAAACGCTACTGTAAATGGTATCGGTACCTTCTGCCGATCGCTCGGTAACTGTGTCATTGACATTGTCCACATGATAGACATCATTTTCGTCTCCGCCGCTCATGCGGTCTACACCGGTGCCACCGTCTAAAGTATCGTTACCGGATCCACCATCAAGTAGGTCGTTGTCTTCACCACCTTCTAAAGTGTCATCTCCGTTACCCCCGTAAAGATGATCGTTACCCCATCCACCCTTCAGAAGGTCGTTACCGTCCATGCCGTAGAGCGTGTCATTTCCGCACCCACCGCTTAAGCGGTTGTTACCGCTGTTGCACATTAGAATGTTGTTGGAGTTGTTGCCAAATCCAAAGGTGTTGCCGTTGCCTTCCAGTGTCAGATTTTCGACATGGGTCGGTAAGGTAAAGGTTGTATTGGCGTAAACCGTATCATTGCCTTCATGTGCATATTCAACGATGGTGTCGCCTGCGTTCTTACTGTAATAAATATCGTTGCCCAAGCCGCCGTAGAATGTAGTATGCCCGAGACTGCCATGTAAAACGTCATTGTTGGGCGTTCCTTTAAGAACGACGGGTTTGACGGGTTTATTATTTGCTGCGTTGCCGGGTAAAGAGTGCAATGTATTGGCCATGATGGCTCTACTTGAGAATGAGGTGCTGGGAAAAGAATACTGCTATCTATCTGAGATTAATAGATTTTTTCTTTTGGTAGCACGATGTTGATTGTATCGGGGAATAAAATAATGAGAAATATATAATAATTTATATTATTGTTTTTTTATTAATCTAAAATAAGAAATGATATTTGATAGCATTCTAATTAACTGCTGATTGTATAGTGGCCCTTTAATAGATCATGCTACTGCCGGAGCAAGATTGCAAAAAACGCTTGCTTTAGACTGAAATCCAAAGTATAAACTGCTGTCATCTAGTCATTTTGTTAATGAGTTAAAGAGAAAAAATAATGGAAATTAAACAAACCAATTCAACTATCAAATCTCGTGCAGCGGTAGCATTCGCCCCAAATCAACCCTTACAAATTGTGGAAATCGATGTAGAAATGCCTCGCAAAGGCGAAGTGTTAATCCGCAATACCCACACGGGGGTGTGCCATACTGATGCATTTACATTATCAGGAAGCGATCCTGAAGGCGTATTCCCTGCGGTACTTGGGCACGAAGGTGCGGGTGTGGTTGTTGCTGTGGGCGAAGGTGTGTCAAGTGTAAAACCGGGTGATCACGTCATTCCTCTTTACACCGCTGAATGTGGAGAATGTGAGTTTTGTCGTTCAGGTAAAACCAACTTATGCGTTGCAGTACGTGAGACGCAAGGTAAAGGCTTAATGCCGGATGGCACGACGCGTTTTTCTTATCAAGGTCAACCGATCTATCACTATATGGGCTGTTCGACTTTCAGTGAATATTCTGTTGTTGCGGAAGTTTCATTGGCGAAAATCAACCCAGAAGCCAACCACGAACAAGTATGTTTGCTCGGCTGTGGCGTTACCACAGGTATTGGCGCGGTACATAATACGGCAAAAGTGCAAGAAGGCGACTCTGTGGCGGTGTTTGGCTTGGGGGCGATTGGTTTGGCTGTGGTGCAAGGTGCGCGTCAAGCCAAAGCGGGTCGCATTATTGCCATTGATACCAATCCCGCAAAATTCGAGTTGGCAAAACACTTCGGTGCAACTGATTGTTTAAACCCGAACGATTACGATAAACCGATCAAAGACGTGTTGTTAGACATCAATAAATGGGGCATTGACCACACTTTTGAATGCATCGGCAACGTAAACGTAATGCGTCAGGCATTAGAAAGTGCACACCGTGGTTGGGGACAATCCATTATCATCGGCGTAGCAGGTGTAGGACAAGAAATTTCAACTCGTCCGTTCCAGTTGGTAACAGGTCGTGTTTGGAAAGGCTCGGCATTTGGTGGCGTGAAAGGCCGCTCTGAACTTCCGAAAATGGTGGAAGATTCAATGAAAGGCGACATCGAGTTAGAACCGTTTGTGACCCACACACTGACACTCGATCAAATCAATGAAGCCTTTGAGTTAATGCACGAAGGTAAATCGATCCGCTCTGTTATTCATTACTAAGGCCCGTGATGAAACTGATTGAACAACATCAAATTTTCGGCGGTTCGCAACAAGTTTGGGCACATCATGCCCAAACGCTTCAATGCGAAATGAAATTTGCCGTCTATTTGCCGGATAATCAGGAGAATCGACCACTTGGTGTGATTTATTGGCTTTCCGGCTTAACCTGTACTGAACAAAATTTCATTACCAAATCAGGCTTTCAGCGCTATGCGGCTGAACATCAAGTGATTGTAGTTGCCCCCGATACCAGCCCTCGCGGAGAGCAAGTGCCGAACGATGCGGCTTATGATTTAGGGCAAGGTGCGGGCTTTTATCTGAATGCGACCGAGCAGCCTTGGGCGACGAATTATCAAATGTATGATTATATTTTGAACGAGTTGCCTCGTCTGATTGAGGAAAATTTTCCTACCAACGGCAAATGTTCCATCATGGGGCATTCAATGGGCGGACACGGTGCATTGGTATTAGCATTGCGAAACCAAGAACGTTATCAGAGTGTTTCTGCCTTTTCGCCTATTTTATCGCCAAGTCTCGTGCCTTGGGGAGAGAAAGCCTTTTCTGCTTATTTAGGAAAAGATTGCGAAAAATGGCAGCAATATGATGCCAACTCGCTCATTCAACAAGGCTATAAAGTGCAAGGTATGCGCATTGATCAGGGCTTAGAAGATGAGTTTTTGCCAACACAATTGCGTACCGAAGATTTTATTGAAACCTGTCGTGCGGCAAACCAGCCGATCGATGTGCGCTTCCATAAAGGCTATGACCATAGCTATTACTTCATCGCCAGTTTTATTGGTGAGCATATTGCGTATCATGCGGCATTTTTGAAGTAAGCCAAAGAAGTGATTCGTGAATCGATTAAACGTTGAAGTGAACGTTAATTTTTTCATGTTAATGAATTAAAAAGGCATCGGATTGATGCCTTTTGTTTTTATAAATGATAAAAAAGTGCTATTAAAATCAGATACCTCCTAGAATCAGCATGAAGAGACCTTTACAAAATTTCCTCACTCATTCTACTTAAATATCCCCCCATTCCAACCTAAACCGTTGTTGAGAAGTAAAAAACGAAAAGGTCGTCTGAAAACCTGTTTTCAGACGACCTTTTGTTGTTATCGAGAACTTTGCAAATAGCCCTTTTCATCCCCAACAGCCGAAACCCAAACACAGGTTTTCGGCTGTTTTGTTGCAGATTACAAAAAATGGATAGGCATACTGCACCCTGCCCAGTTTCGTCCTACATATTTTCCTTGTGTCAAGCCCACGCTACGCTGCCAATGCAACAGATTTGTTTGATTGATTGCTGACGGTTGATGGCAACTGATTCGTCAAAAACCAAAGAAGCCGTCGATATGCCTTATCCGCAAAAAAAGCAGCCCGTTTCAGGCTGCTTTTTGCGTCATGGGATGTAACGCGTCAATCTTATACCACTTCGGCTTTGGTGATGACGACAGGTTCGGTCGGTACGTCGTCGTGGTAGCCGTGGCGTTTGGTGGCGACGCCTTCGATGGCATCGACTACATCAAAACCATCGACGACTTTGCCGAATACGGCGTAGCCCCAGTCTTGGACGACGGTTTTGCCGTACAGCTCTTTGGAACGGAAGTTCAGGAAGGCGTTGTCGGCGGTGTTGATGAAGAATTGCGCGCTGGCGGAATGCGGGTCGGAGGTGCGCGCCATGGCGATGGTGTATTTCTCGTTGGGCAGGCCGTTGGACGCTTCGTTTTGAATCGGATCGCGCGTTTCTTTTTCGTTCATGTTTTCGTCCATGCCGCCGCCTTGAATCATGAAGCCTTTGATGACGCGGTGGAAGATTACGCCGTCGTAGAAGCCGTCTTTGACGTATTGCTCGAAGTTTTTGGCGGTAACGGGGGCTTTGTCGAAGTCGAGTTCGATTTTGATGTCGCCTTTGTTGGTGTGCAGGATAATCATGGGTTTCCTTTCGTTAAGAATCTTTTTACAAATGGTGCTGGGCGGAAAAACTTCAAGGTCGTCTGAAAAATATTCTTTCAGACGACCTTGTGGTTATGGTTTTATGGGTTTACATCAGGATGAAATAAGCCCACAGCGCAACCAATACGATACAGAGGACGTTCAGCAGCAAGCCGACGTTCATCATTTCGCGTTGCTTAATCAAGCCTGTACCGAACACAATTGCATTGGGCGGCGTGGCAACCGGCAGCATGAACGCGCAAGATGCGCCGATGCCGATGACGAATACCAAGACTTGTTCGGGCAGCCCCATTTGCGTGGCGATGCTGGCGAAAATAGGTACAAGCAGCGCGGCGGAGGCGGTGTTACTGGTGAACTCGGTCAGGAAGATGATGAAGGTGGCGACTACGAAAATCACCAGCAGCGGATGCGCGGCGGTGAAAGTGGTGGCCACCTGCTGACCCAAGGCTTCGGATGCGCCGGAAGATTGCAGCAGCGCGCTCAAGCTGATGCCGCCGCCGAAGAGCATCAATACACCCCAGTCGGTATTGCGGGCGACTTCTTTCCATTGCGCCACGCCGAATACGACGACGGCGACGGCGGCAATCAGGGCGATGACGGTGTCGGGGTTGGAGATGCCGAACGCTTCTTTGATTTTGGAGCTGAATACCCAAGCGACGGCAGCAGCCAAGAAAATCAACAGCGCGATTACACGGTGCAGCGTCCAAGGGATAGACTCGGCTTTGACTTCGACGCGCTCGTTCAGATTGGGCTTGAGGATGACGTACATGGAGAACAGCATCAACGGCAGAATCAACAGCATCATCGGCAGGCCGAGCTTCATCCAGCCGACGAAGTCCAGATTCAGGGCTTTGGCGGCAATCATGTTCGGCGGTGAACCGACCACGGTACCCAAACCGCCGATACTGGCGCAGTAGGCGATGCCGAGCAGGACGAAGACGTAGGTTTTACGTTCTTTTTCTTGGTCGAGGTGGCTCATCATACCCATTGCCAACGGCAGCATCATGGCGGCGGTCGCGGTGTTGCTGATCCACATGGACAGGAAGGCGGTAACGGCAAACAGCATCAACACGGCGACTTTCATATTGCCGCGTGACAGGCGCAAGAGGTTGACGGCGATTTTGCGGTCGAGGCGCTGCATGTGCAGGGCGGTGGCAAGCGCGAAGCCGCCGAAGAAGATGTAAATCGTCGGATCGGCAAAGCCCGCCATCGCTTTTTTGATGTCCATATCGGGGAAGCCGAGTACGACGGCGAGAATCGGCACCATCAATGCGGTTACCGTGATGTGGACGGCTTCGGTGAACCAAAGCGCGGCAACGAAAATCAACAGCGCGATGCCTTTGTTGGCATCGGTACTGTACGGCAGGATGTGGTAAATGCCGAAACAGACGACGGCGGAGATAATGGTGGTCAGCAGACCTTTAAAGTCGGTAATCGGCTTTTGCGCGCTGAGTAACTCGACATTCTCAGGATGCTGGGTTTTGTCCTTTGCATGTAAGTCCATGAAGTATTCCTCTGAAACATAACGCGAAATCGTTAAAACCGCTGATGCCTAGGCTCATCGCCTGACATTGCTTTTTTATTGATTCCACTGAATCGGTTTTTCTTGTTTCCCGCGTCGGGACGTTTGCAGGCTTTGGATTTCAGGCAAACAAAGCCGTGCAGCATGGCGATGAGTATATTTGTAATCGCGTGTAGTGTAAATATAATGTTAACAATCGGGCGCGGTTTTTACGAAAACGGATTGATGGGAAATGAAAATATCTTTTGATTTTCAGACGACCCAGCTTTCAACGAGGTCGTCTGAAAACCTTAATTCATACCGTTATCGTGATATGATGCCGCATCCTTAACCGACGTCATGACGTCAATGAAAAAAATATTCAAAATCCTCCTGAAAGCCCTGTTGGCATTTATCATCGCCGCCATTCTTTACTTTGCCGCCGCCTACATACTTGGTAAGATTCCGCAGGACGGTACCGATGCCTCCGACGGCGACGTAACCCTTTATCTGCACAGCAACGGCGTACACGCCGATGTCGTCATGCCGCTTTCAGACGACCTTTTCGACTGGACCAGCATCATCAACCCTGCCGACAGTCCCGCAGGGCAAGGCGATGCCCCCATCCGCTACGTCGGCATAGGCTGGGGCGAGCGCAATTTTTATTTGAACACGCCGCAGTGGTCGGATTTGACCGCATCTACAGCGGTGCAGGCATTAAGCGGAGTCAACAGCACGCTGATTCACGCCGTCTACTACCGCGATCCGCCGCCTGAAGGGGAAAATACCGTCAAATTCACCGTCAGCCGCGAACAATACCGCCGCCTGAGTGCCAACCTGATGCGTCATTTCAAATTGAAAGCAGGCAAAGCCATCCCCGTCGTTGGCGCGCATTACAGCTCTGACGACGCATTCTATGAAGCAGAAGGGCGTTACCATCTTTTCAATACGTGCAACAGCTGGCTCAACCGCCGTCTGACCGAAAGCGGCATCAACGGCGTCGTTTGGACACCGTTCCCCGATCCGCTGCTCGACAGCCATCGTACCAATACAGCAGAAAACCCATGAAAACCCTGACCATCCGCCATCTCACGCTCGGCAGCGGGCAGCCGAAAATCGCCGTTCCCTTAGTTGCCAAAGACGAAGCAGCCTTATCCGCCGCCCTGAAAAACCTCGAACACGCCTGTTTCGATATTATCGAGTTCAGAGCCGACTATTTCGTCCAAGCAGGCAATCCCGAATACCTGATCGCCCAAGCCGCAGCCGTACGCCGCGCGTTTCCCGAAACCCCGCTGCTGTTTACCTTCAGGCGCGCGGAGGAAGGCGGCGAATATCCTTGCAGCAAAGCGTATTATTTCGAGTTGCTCGATAAAGCCGCCGCTTCAGGCATTATCGACATCATAGACATCGAACTTTCCGCCGGTGAAAACGAAGTCCGCCAAGCCGTCGCCACTGCCAAAGCGCACAACACCGCCGTCCTGATGAGCAACCACGATTTCCATCAAACCCCTGCCAAATCCGACATCACAGGTCGTCTGAAAAAAATGGAAGAGGCAGGCGCAGACATCTGCAAAATCGCCGTGATGCCCCAAAGTCCCGCCGATGTCCTGACGCTTTTGGACGCCACTTGGGAAGCACATCAAACCGCAAACCGCCCGATTGTTACCATTTCTATGGGCAAACTCGGACTCATCAGCCGCATCGCAGGTTCAACCTTCGGCTCCGCCATCACGTTCGGCACGGCAGGAACCGCCTCCGCCCCCGGTCAGCTTGATTCCGCCAACCTGAAAAACATCTTGGATGTTTTAGAAAACGGCAACACTGACGGATAACAATAAATAAAATACAAAAAGACAAAAGGTCGTCTGAAAAGCGTTCAGACGACCTCGTTTTCTTTGTTTCAGCAATTTGGCGGGCAAATCTCCTGAGCGACGGATTGGTTTCAGACGACCTTTACAGCGGATTGGCTTATATAGTGGATTAAATTTAAATCAGGACAAGGCGACGAAGCCGCAGACAGTACA
>OJLB01000114.1_pt1 | contig 56427 bp, 41 predicted proteins | sample 1596861 | NCBI WGS metagenome assembly OJLB01 (sample SAMEA3904681, study PRJEB24821) | metagenome | biome: Builtin; feature: hospital; material: surface | place: USA | collected 2013-06-06
CAACGTGGGGCTCGAACCCACGACATTCAGATACCCCTCAAATTCGAGGAGACTCTACTAAGAGTCTGACGCTCTACCGACTGAGCTAGCCGGGACTGCAACTAGAAGAATCCGTTTATATGGCGTATATAACGTGAGTCGCACGTGGAAAGTTTATTTTTTTAATAAAAGACTTGATGTCTTGCACCAACATGGGGATTAGACGACCATTAGAACCATTCTCGTTTTCGGAAACCCAAGAGTTCTAAAAGGCTTCGAGCAAGTTTTCCAAGAGCACTCTGAGGTCTAGTTATTGGCCTGCCATCCACACGAAGCTGCCATGCTTCCTGACCATCCACATAGACACGGACATGGACAGCAGGATTCTTGGGGTCACGTGTGTCCACTTCGAACTCGGTCCATTTATGATTTCCATCGGGAAGATATTTCAATAGAGTCTCCGATCCAGGCGGATCCATTGAGTGTTCCTGTGCAAGAGTGCGAATGGGAATATAAAACATGGACAATGGGCTTGTGCTGAACTCGACGACGGAGTCACGGAACGACACGGCCGCAAATTCATGTCGGTCACCACTCAAAAGAATAACGTTTGGCACGTATTCAAGCACATCAAGAAGCTGCTTGCGCTCATCCACGTAGAAAGACCAGCCATCGTAGCGGCCATCCAGGTCCAAAGGACCGCCCCATAAGCTAGTGAATGGGACTGAAGAGGCGATAAACTTGAATGTGGCAGTGTGATTCACTTCAGCTAGCCATGACATAAGTGCATGGTGTTGTTCAGAACCAAGGATCGTAGGATTCTCAACATTGGAGTCTGGATGAGTTCGATGCTTTCGCGTATCAAGCACGAAAAACGCAGTATCACCATATCTGAACGAAAAGTAATTCTCATCTCGGGATACCGGGGGGGGATTCGCACGGCCGATGTACTCAGACCAAGCGCGCAAGCCAGCATGGAGGCCAGCTGGAGGCGAAAGAGGTGTATCATTCTCGTTGTGCTCAAATGTGGCATTCGGCAAGCTTGTGTTTGCATTGACAAGCGAATGTTTGTGATACCCTTCGCCGCTCCAATTATTAATGATTTCATGATCATCATACATGCCGATAACAGGGATCGATTCGTAGATGCGGCGGAATGAAGAAGAAGCGAAAACATTGCGATACAGTTTGCGATAGGACTCCATCGCGGGGCCCTCATACCGGGGCACATCCGCATAAATCATGTCACCCAGTTCGAGGAGGAAGCGGAGACGCGGGGCTTGGCCCGCCCCACGAAGAACGTGGTCAGCCATAATATCAAAGCCGCGAATCCTATTCCTGAGCGTCCGGCCACCGGGCTCGGTGCCAATGCCCATCCAGCGAAGGAGCCAGTTCCAGCCCCAAAACTGTGCGGGTTCGTATGGGAAGTCCGGCTTGACGCATGATATAGAAGCGAATGAAAAATGGTTGGGGTCATCGAGAGGCGCAGCACGTGAGGACGAAGCCGACGACGATGCGGCTGTCTCGTTCGTTGCGACAAACTTCGACTGGCGGTACGCAGAAAGTCGTGGATCAGGCCAAGTCACGAATGGGATGGGGCGAGCAGGCATGGGGGTAAATGTGTTATTGTGTACGAATGCAAGTCGCCACTCGTACTTGGTCGCAGGCCAGAGATCCTGGATTACGGCTGATGCGGTCCAGTCCGTCTCGTTAGTGAGGCGCAATAAAGGGCCGCGCTCCCAACGCCGTGGATCCCGCACGGCGCTTGGCGCACGAATCAGCGGAGTTTCTTCGTGCGCGCGACGCCATACTACGCGCAACGGGGCTTCGTTGAGCGTGGATGCATCAGTAAGAACACCCGGCTCATGGATGCCCGTTTCCCACAAACCTGTCAGACGCGGCAAAGGCTCCGGGTAACGCACATGAAGCGTCGCAGATGTTGGACTCAGTGCACCTACACGCGCAAACTTAAGTGTAGCCTCACGGTGCGAGGGGAACAGCTGTGGTGCGTAATATAGATCTAGGACAAAGAGGAGAAGGAGTGAATGCAGTGCAAGCTGCAGGATGTTCCAGGGACGATTCCGAGTTGAGTAGCCTCCTACCAGAGACATCAGCGATGGTCGGTCACGATGTATCCTGGGCACGAATCGTAAGTCATAAAGGAGCCAGATGGCCAGGTAGCCAAGATAGAACTGGATAGCATAGAATCCAAATCGACCGGGAATGACCCGCAAAAATACATAGGCAATGAGACGGAATACGAGGCTGCAGATGCTTTGCAGTGTTAGTATGAATGTTGATCGCGGGGCTGGGATCTCGGATATGGTCGCCGCCGCAGACAGAGCCAAATCCTCTGCGACTTTCTCTGTCACGTTGGCGGCATGCTGCGTCGCTTCGACCGCCTTGTCGGCGGTGGCTGCCATCGCCTCGGTGATGGAACCCTCGATAGGTTCCTTTGTTGGGTCGATAGTTTGATGATCCGACTCGGACGACACCATGTTCGGTAGCGGGCGCAAAACACAATTCCGTGTAACCGCTAACGTTGGTCGATGTAGTCGGTCGAGTAGCCGTGGTCCGTGTGTCGGGTGAATATCGACAGCCGCATCGCCTAAGGCGCACGGTCAGTCACGTGAGTACGATTGGAAGCGGATGCTCATGAGTGGGCGCAGAGAACTCTATGTTCATGAAGCAACACGAATATGATCAAAGTAGGGGTGGAGAGGCCACTGGTGCTAGTTCACATGGCCAAAAAAAGGACCCCATTTCCCAATTGCTACCTAAAAGCAAGCAAGGAACGGTCGACGGGCACCTTCACTTGACGTGCACACCCGGCGTTGACTCATGTTGTATGTGCTAGATTATGGTGCAGGAAGTACGTATACAGCGTCAGAGACGCAGGACGGGGGATCCTTTGCACGTGTCCTCTTTGTGAATCGTGTTTGTTTAGTGCGCTCACACTGTAGATATCCAGAGCCTCGCGAACTCACTAACGAAGCTGGGCTATGAATTCGCGTGGGTCCGTGAGCCGAATGATATTGCCAAGGCCGATGTACGTATACGACAACAGGGCATGTGAGATGATCCGTGAACGCATGCTCACGCACAATCTTGAAGAAATTACTGTTTCCAGGAGTGGGCTCATTCGCCACTGCGATGGAAGCGCTCCACGCCAAGGGATACGTCGAACCATTGCGCACCTACATTGCCAGTGGCAAGCCGATCATGGGCATATGTGTGGGCATGCAGGTCCTGTTCCAAGGCTCGGACGAGTCGCCGGGTGTGCTTGGCCTGGGAGTTGTGCCAGCACGCGTCGGGAGCTTTTTACCTGAGGACGCACACGGACGCAAGGCTGTTCCGCACATGGGCTGGAGCCTTGCCACTGTCGTTGACGTCAAGGACGAGAGCATCGATAGCAAGTCCAGAGGGACAGAGTCGACAAGCTCTCGACAGCAGCTGGGGACGAGCTACGGTCTGCCAGTGACAGAGCCTGCACACTTCTACTTCGTCCATTCGTTCCGAGTGGCATACGACGAAAGCATCGCAGCATGGACACTCACAACCACGCAGTATGGGAGTGAGACCTTTGTGTCGTCTATCCAGCGTGGCAATGTATTTGCCACGCAATTCCACCCTGAAAAAAGCGGTCAGGCAGGCTTGAACCTGCTTGCGGCATGGCTGCATCTTGACGACGCTGCATTGCATGCTACGAAAGATGCACGGATCCGGCGCCCCATGGCTACGCACGAGCGCATGCCCACACGTCGGATCGTTGCTTGCTTGGACGTGCGCAGCAATGACGACGGCGACCTAGTCGTGACGAAGGGCGAAAGCTACAATGTCCGTGAGCGGCAGCCCGCAGAGGGACAAGCGAGAAGTACAGCTGATGGTACCGTTCGGAGCGGCGGCAAGGCGCAGGTGCGAAACATGGGAAAGCCTGTCGAACTCGCACAACGGTACTACGAAGAAGGTGCCGATGAAATTGCATTTTTGAACATCACATCCTTCCGGAACTGGGCGCTAGGTGATCAGCCAATGTTGTCGCTCCTGAATGTCGCAGCTGCGATGATCTTTGTACCGCTTACAGTGGGCGGTGGCATCCGTGATTTTACCGACCCAGATGGCACCTTTCACCCTGCGCTTGAAGTTGCACATGCATACTTCCGGGCCGGGGCTGACAAAGTGAGCATCGGAAGTGAGGCTGTGTATGCCGTAGAGCAGCTATTGCAGCGAGCGACAGAGTTGGGCGACTCTACCGGCGATCCATGCGCGGCACCCGCCATGGCCCTTCGCGGCGATACGGGCATCGAGCAGATTGCACACAAATATGGCGTACAGGCGGTCGTTGTGAGTGTGGACCCGAAACGCGTGTACCTGAGCGACCAAGAGATCGATGGCTTGTCAGACGAGCACTCGAGCGGCGATGGTCCCATCGATGCACGAACACATCCGCATGCATCAAGTATCGTGTGTGGTCAAGACGAGCGTCCCGAGACAGCTGGCCAATCAGCACGATGGTGGTATATGTGCACAGTCAAGGGTGGTCGAGAGTCGCGTGATATTGATGTCGTGCAGCTGGCACGGGGTGTTGAGCGTCTCGGTGCCGGGGAGTTGCTGATCAACAGCATTGACCGCGATGGCAGCTATGCAGGCTTTGACGAGAAGCTTATTGACCTCGTACGTGGGTGTGTCAACATTCCTGTGATCGCTAGCAGCGGTGCAGGATGCGCCGACCATTTCTGCGACGTATTGGCATCGCGGCCAGCAGCGCGTGGGGCGCCTATTGAAGCGGCCCTTGCTGCGGGTATCTTTCATCGACGTGAAGTTTCCATTATGGACGTCAAGAAGCGATGTGCAGAAGCTGGGTATCCTGTACGTATGTCGTGAGGAACATACACACACACACACATATATATATGTAGAGCAACACTTTGCGGTGTCATGTGCGCACGCGATGAACTTCTAGGATAGAAGGCCGGGTAAGGAGAAGGAGTGGCTACCAGGCAGCGTTTAAGGTGAGGTATAGGAGCCTGGAGCCTAGCGCTGAATCGAGTCACATCGGACCGCATCGTCTATGAAAGTCCCATCATACGCACGCCCTCATCCATATCATGACCTTCGGTGTGATCTTGTAGGTGAGAAGCATCCCACGCGACGCGTGATCCCAGACGCAAGCCGATAGCGCCACTGCCGTACCCCGGCCCAGAGCCAGTGCCAGGCGAACGAGCAAGTGGTTTCCATGCAGATAGTGTAGGTGACGACGGGCGCGTCATTGGCTCGTCGCGTGACAAAGGTGGAAAGGAAAACAAAGGCGGCATGCTTGGAAGAGGTGTAGGTGTGCGGCGTTGAGAATGTCCCATTCCGAATGCCAATGGAGACGAGGAGGGTGACACTGTACCCCCCGGTGCCGTCCATATCGGCCGTCGCGGTGAGTTGGCATTGCTCATAAGTAGCCACGGTGGTAACGGTGCGGGTCGTCGTGCATAGGTTGACCCAGGATCCTCTTCGTGCTTGCGCTTTGTGCCGGTAATCCTTGGACTTGACGGCACGGCTGGCCATGGGCTGTCGGGTACGGATGACGGCGGAAACATGGAATCCTCAGGCACGGCCATGTCCGAGGCAATGGGTTGGGGAAACATGCCATCAACCGCAGGCCTAGGATGGGACTCGAGCGCAAAATGGCCCGCGGCGCTTGTGATTCCATCTTGGTTAGTGGCGGTAGTTGCACCGCCGCCGCCGCCGCCGTTGTCGTCGTCATCGTCATCGTCATCGTCGTCGTCGTCGTCGTCATCATCATCATCATCATCGTCGTCGTCAAAATCCTTGTCATCATCCTCATACATGTCCTGTGTGCCGATAGTTGATGCTGTCGAAAACATGCAAGGCACAGGGGCCGGCGCCGACAATGAAGTGTCCATATCGCACAACATATCTGTGTCAGGGCGCATAGGTGATATGTGATGTGTGATAGTGCCAAAAGCACTGGCCATTCGAGCATCACGCGACTGTGTGGCAGCGGCAGCCAACGAGGGAATGCTCTCGGACATCGCGGTAGTAGTGGCAGCAGTTGTCGTTGACGCCGCCGCCGCTGCTGCCGCTGTCGACCCTGACTCCATGGCCATCCGAGAGCGTCGGGCCCGGCGAGATACATGGTCCTGTGGTGAGGTTTGACCCATCAGGTAGCGCTGAAGACGAGCCTCGGATGCCACTTCAAATGCGCACGGGCATTGCTCCTCACTCAGGAGCTCAGCGACTCGCATCTTATTTTTGTCGCGAAGGACTGGGGGCATTCGACGCACCGCAGGCCGCCGGACTGCTGCGCGTGTCTCGGGTGTGCGCGGCACGTCTGTCTCCATCGATGCCGTTGGCAGACGGAAATCGCGCAGCGAGCACGAAAAGCTCGGATATTGGCGGACGACATGGATCTGTGGCGTCAAACTCCCTGGCACTTCTACATCCTCTTCCATCTTCGATGTTATGTGCACATGTGCTGTACGATGGCTGCGGACCGTCGGTGAGGGGAAGAGATAGGGCTTAAGCAGCAGCAGCAGCAGCAGCAGCACTGGAGAATAAAAACGAAAGAATCGAGTGCGCCGTTGGCCTGTCAAGCGAAGGCCCACCTATGCCACAGTCTCTACGGTACGTATGTTTCGGGACGACCAAGTCTTAAGCGGCCCAACGATTCGTATGCTAAGGGTGGGGGAACTGGCTGAAGCTCTGTGGACTTGGGTGTCCTTTTGGGTATACGTATCAGCTGCCTACTGGGTTGGTCGAGATGTTCGTCCACAACAATGTCAAGACCGAGAGTGTCACTCGGCGTGGTTGTTGACCCGAATTCACGTGCATTCAAGCGATTTGGCTACGACGTATGAGTGGAGGACTGGGTCTTGGCCCCAAGCCCGTACCCTCCAATGGCTGGCGACTTGTGCAGGCAATTTGGCTTCGGCGGAGGCCTGGTGGTGAGTGGGTGGATGGGCGCACGTCATGCGATACGGTCCGGCCGAAGTCTGCTTATTCGTCATCCAAAAAAAGATCCTCAGGAGAGGCAGCAGGGCCCTTTAGCAGCAGCAGCAACGGCGTCCTTAATTTTTGATCATTTTCATCATGCTGTCGGCCACGTCACCTGGAGGGGCTCAGGGCGGTGCGCACGGCAGCAGCTTACGTGTTGTGGACACAAATGATCCACTGAGCGTTGTGCGTCGGGCACTGGATGCCGAAGAGCAGCTCATCCGTGTGAGTGACAGTGAGACTCATGAGACGTACGATGTAACCCTTTCCCGAACGATGCCATATGCATCACCGCTTGTGATGCCTGTACATCTGGATGAGAAAAAGGAACGCTTACAGCCAACGTTACTCACGCCTCCGCCGACGCGACGGCGACGTCTGCGCTGGATGCGCTCGAGTGAAGACAACCGCATCACGACTGAGACGCCGCCATCGGAGCCGAGTCAACGGCCTTGGGCCTCGTATGTATCGCCTTGGAGCTATTCGCGCACGGGTTCACCTGGTGTAGTGCCGTCTAGTGGCACGTCGGGCCATGTGGCATCTCCAGCAACAAGCGGGCCGTCATCCGTCGTTGAGCCGTCGACGCCGCATTCTCCCGTCATGTCGGGGCCATCGTCCGCTGCAGCTGCCTCTAATGACGGCAGTATGGCCACGCCGCCCATGCCTACGCATATCTCTGGGACGGAGAATACATTTGCATTACCTTCGTCCGGGACCCAGGCGGTCATCCCGACTGGGCCAGACCAGATGTCGCAGGTCCCGGCCCCATCGCAGTTGGCACCCATGCCTGTGTCGCCGCATCCAGACACAAGATTTGCCAGCCCACATACTCCTTTGCCCCCGCTTTCCAACATACAAAGCATGCTCGGTCAGTCACTTTCTTCTCAGGACGTCACTGCGACCTCCTCGGCCCGAGGTGACAACGTACCGGCCCGCTCAACGACAGCGTCACCACAAGTCGAACCTCCCAGCATTAGCACCACCGTACCATCAAGTGTGCATGCGCTCGACCACACCCAATCACTCGATTACCCTGGACTTCACACTACCACCGTACAGCCCCAGTCCCAGACGTTATCATCCTCGATGTCCCAAACCCGGTCAGAGACCCAGTCTAGGTCTCCGTCTCAAACTGCCACCCAGACGCACTCCCGAAGGTTACCGCCCTCTGAGTTTGCTGACCGCATACCCTCTGGCGCCACGCGCGCGTCGTCGATGCAAGCGAGACAGAAAAATCGGGTCAGTGCTGTCTCCAATGCATCGGCTGCTGAACGGACTTTTGACGAAGAGATGGCTGCCAATGCAAATGCACTACGTCTGTCCTGGCGCGCCAAGGGACAGCATGCGCCCGATGTATCTCACAGTAATGTGTCCGTGCGCCTGAAAGGAAACTTGATCGGCGAAGACCACGCGAACTATGTACTCATGTACCATATGTTGACAGGCATCCGGATCGCAGTATCGCGCAATGAGTCGCGGCCTCGCATGCCGTTGACACAGGCAGATTTTGTTACCAAATACAAGTTCACGTTCGACATCATCGGCAATGAGCTTCGACCCTCGTCGAACTACGACTTTAAGTTCAAGGATTATGCTCCAGCTGTATTCCGCGAGCTGCGCGTTCATTTTGGTCTGGATGCCGGAGACTACCTGCTTTCCCTTGCTGCCAAGTACATACTGACGGAGCTGGGATCACCAGGGAAGAGCGGTTCCTTCTTCTACTTTTCTCATGACTACCGCTTCATCATCAAGACAATTAGGCCGACAGAGCACAAACTATTCATCAAATTTCTGCCAGCGTACTATGAGCATGTGCGTGCAAATCCACATACTCTGCTGAGCCAGTTTTATGGCCTGCACCGTGTCAAACTGCCCGGTCGTAAAAAGATCCACTTTGTCATCATGAACAACCTCTTCCCCTCTGACCGCGATGTGCATGAGGTGTATGATCTGAAGGGCTCGACGATCTCGCGTGAGCAAACTTCGACAAAGCCGACCGCCGTGCTCAAGGACATGAACTGGATCAAGCGCGGTCGATTCCTAGAATTAGGACCCGAGCGGCGTGCTCTCTTTGAGCGCCAGCTCCGCTCAGATGTTGCGCTTCTTCAACGGCTCCAGCTCATGGACTATTCGCTCCTGATTGGACTTCACGACCTCAGCTACCATGCACGCCCGAATGTGTCGCCCATCGACAAGTCAGCGCCCATGCTACGCCGACCTTCGATCCTGGTCTCGCCTGTCGATGGGCCTTGCCATGAAAAGTCCTATTCGCCATCGTCCCGTGGCGATAGAGATGGTGCAGGTGCGCATCTCCACTTTTCTCGGAACCATCCGCCGGAGACAACGCTCCAGGACATGCAAGGCAAGCGGGCGGAGCAGCAGCACTCGCTCTTCTACCAAGATGAAGGTGGCTTCAGAGCTACCGATGAACAGGACCGGCCGCTCGGAGTTGTCTACTATTTTGGCATTATTGACTTGTTTACACGCTTCGATGCACGGAAGCGATCTGAACATGTTTGGAAGGCTGTGTGGCATAATCGCCATGCGATTAGCCCTGTACCTCCTGTCGAGTATGGCGAACGATTTATCCAGTTTCTTTTGCAGAAATAAGCATCTTGACCCGGTTCGCGTGTTGAGCTAGGCTTATATTGCTTCTCATGTCTTCCTTCTCGTTTACTTGATAGTTTCTTGTACATTGCTTCAACCTAATAAATACAGATATGATACGCCAAGCACGTTGCCTACGAGAATTCGGTTTAGCTCAGCGGATGATCGACCACACCAAGAAGGGGGATGGGCGATAGGCAAAGAGAGGGATATGGGGGATGGGGAAATAGAAAACAAACAAACATAGATATCTGATATGGCGCTTTCGCATTACCCAAGGCCTGCCTCGGAACTCGGCGGCGCCGATGACTCTTGAGCCAGGCGCCAACTAGCCTCCGTATACCGATTTGGATGTGAAACACTCTCACCTTGGCCTAGACCATCGCCTGGTGTCACGCCTTGCGCTTTGTGCGTCAGCTCAAACACACGCGTGCATGCCACATGGTAGTGCCCAGCTTTTGCTGCAGCCAGAATGTCAGCCTGCTCACTTGGCCCAAGGCCATAATGCGCAGTAAGTGCTGCAGACAGGTTTTCCTGCGAAAAATGGCGGAATGGACATCCGTGCGTGTCCTGAGGACCCGGTGGATCCTGTGTGATGATGCGAGCACAGCTTTTGGCCGGATAATTGACGCGACGACCCTCGAGACCGTAGCCATGACGAATGTTGTAGCGATGCTCTTTGGCAAACTTGTCGTCCGACATCGTGCTGAAGGAGCGGCGCCAGAACAAAAGCGCCTCCTCGACAGGAAGACCAAGCTCCTTGAGGAATAGGTTGTACTGTAGACGCGAGTAGTGACGCAGGTGATGTGTCGTCGAGAGGACCGACTGCAAGTGCCGCATACACAATGGAGCATGCTCTCGCACAAGAGGCACGACCATATCGGCCGTGAGGGTTAGTGCCTCGCCATCTGTGCTCACAAGAGCACTTGTCGCATATTCGTTGGACATGCCGAGCATTGAGCCCATGCTAAGATGCTCGAGAACTGGCATAAGCCGATCATCCTCATCGAGACGCGGAAGTGCGCGTGCTGTCAGCTCCAACTGGGTTTGCAGGCGGCCTTGGAACTCCGCCAGTACGAGACTCGCCTGCTCTCTTGTCGGAATCCATGCGGTCCCTTTGTGAACGAACACCTTGCGCTTCTCCACGAGGTCCGGCACCCTATACCATGGGACCTGGACAAATGATTCAGACTCAACAGAGGAACCCAGACGCGGATGCACTGCCGCAAGCTGTTCGCGAAACCTGTGCTGGTCCTCTGGCGGCACCATGCGCCACACAAAGTCCTGTGAATGGAGGAAAGCCTCTCGCTCTGCCAAGTGCTCTGTCTCCAACTTCCAACGAAACAGCGTGCACTCGGCATGAACGAAGCGGCGCCGAAGCTCTTCCGACCGCGAGAAAGCAAGACGGAGCACAAAGTGTGATATATGATCCTTGCGTCTCTCTGCCAAGAGCTCTTTGGTCTTTGCTGTGGATGTCGTCATCGAACCTGACTGCGCTACTGCGTTCGAACGCAATGGCATGTACTCATTCATCCTTTTTTCAATTGCCATTTTGGTCTCTGCCCAAGATTGATTGCGTGCCGATGCATTCTCAATCTCTGAGAGTATGTGCAACCGGTCCAGTGCCCATTGCTCAAATTCATCCACGGTAATGTCCTGGACAGGTGGCACCGCGTACATATTCAGCCGATACGGATACGCTGAGAGGCCTGAAGCCTTAGAGGGATGGTGCGCCACCTGTGCAGACTTTCCATGCTCGGCACCCAGCGACGGTGGTGCTGTGCGAAACATGGTGATGATGTCGGACACGGATACACAAATGCTCGCGCTCACTTGCTATGGGAAAGCGGCTCGTTCGAAAGCGCGTCAGACAAAAGAAATATATTACAGATCGAATATGGCAAACACAGCGCGACGCCTGACGCGACACGTCGTCCTTACTTGACCACACTTATTCAGTCGTCACGCCTTCTTTGTCTGCACGCACATGCACGTGCCACGTGAGAATGACCCAACTCACGCACATATCTACCTGATGAACAAATGATCCCCTACGAACGGCGCGCCGCCACGTTCTGCTGCCACTGGTGCTCGAAAGCCACAGCTGCTTCAGCGCCGCCAATCCTACGTATGCATGACTGAGCGCGAGCTAGCTCGGCAAGAGCCTGGGGCATGTCACGCTGCGTATGTGCGAGGAACGACAGGTAAGCCAGCCATGCATCCACAGTGTGAGGAACCTGTGCCTCGCGCTCAGCCTGGGCCATGGCTCGCTGGAAGATGCTTGTGATCCGCTTCTTGCACGGTTCATCAAGTTCCTGAACACCTATCACGACACGCATCGTCTCGATGTGCGCGATTTCAAGCCAACAACGCGTGCTCGCAGAGCTATTAGCCAACAAGAACGAGAGGGCCAGGTCCTGTGCATAATGTGTGTCAGGTTCAGCTGTTGTATCATCTTTTGCATGATCATTCGTTTTCTCAGAAGAAACAAGGGCCTCTGCACCGGTTGGTGCTGCAGCCTTTGCGGCTGCTGCGGCTGCCGCTGTTGAGAGTGAAAAGGCCGACATCCGGCACACGACCTTGTCATGCAAAGCCTGAGCACTTTCGCGCGCAGTTCCTACAAGCATAGACGATGCAAGGACGGCGCCTGTCTTTTGGACTGCCTGCTTGTACAACGACCACGCCCAAACAGAGGCACGTTTCGCGCGCTTAGCATTAACACTTACCGTCGCTGCATCCCGCACCCAGTCGAGATATCTGAGCCACAGTGTTTGGCGTGCAAATTCAGGCGACACAAGCGACGTGTCTTCGACCACGGATGAGCCGAGCCACAACGTAAGCAGAGCCCATACAGATGCGTGTGCATCATTGGCAAAATGTGTTGCCCCTGTACAAGCATCGAGAATTGGAATCCAGACGCGCTGTGCGTCTCGTATGGATGAGTCGGCTTGACCATCCCATTTGAATGTCCAGGCCTTGTCCGACGACCACATTGGTGCTGCATTGATATACAAGACCCATGCACATGGATTTGTCCGCTGCACCGAAACAAGCGATTGTATTTGATCCCAAGCAGCCTTGCCATGGGCCCGCAGCTCACGGGATAACTTTTCCACGGTAAGCCATGGCACATGCGGCTCTAGGGCCTCGACAAGTTTCGCGTCGACTTGGGCAATGTACGTGAGCAGGTGTGACTCGTCCAGCGCACTGCGCAGGGGGTTCGACAAGAACCGCAGTGTCGCAAGAAAGGCCAGTGGCACTTGCTCCTGTTCACCTTGGTGCGCACGGAACAAACTGACCGCACACTGGATCACCTTCGGCAAGTCACCATGTGTTGTGAGCATGCGCATGAAAGGCGTTGCCTCAGGCACAACAGCAAAGTCGCTTGCCTCCGCTGAATGAATGGATTCTTCGTCGTCAAGTTCGGCGTCCGCGTGGCTCTGATCATTCTCTCTGGCCTCTTCGTCATCATCGTGGTCGTTGTCACTGCCACTCTGGGTGATTGTCTCCTGCAGTGACACGTCCGTCTTGGTATATGGAGACTTGACTCCGTCGTGGCCTCTGCTAATTTCGGTGTGCGTCGCACTTACAAGCCGGCGACTCAATAGTTCGAGCAGGAACAAGACCGGCTGGCATGCTTGCCATGGATCATACGTGCCTGCGACGGTGCGTTCTTGACGCAGATCCGCTGGTACCTGCGCGTAGGCGTACAATGCGTCGATGGCAGGCGAGTACACTGCATGCAACTGACTCGCGCCATGCAAGAGCGCATTGGTATCAAGTTCGCGTTCAGCTTGCGACGCAGGCAATGCAGCAGTACTAATTTTCGCAGCGACGTCATGAGAGAATGGGTGATACAACGGGTGGATGCACTTCCACATCCATGCACCGAGCTTTCCTCCATCGCAAGTATCTCCATTGTGACTAGCACGCATGCAAGCACTCAACAAAGCCTGCATAAGCCGTCGACGCAGCCGATCACCCGATCCGAGAATGCCTTGCGACGTGCGAATAGACAAAACTTCGCCGTGCCGCTTCACCACCACCGAGTCAAAAAAGGGGAACGAGCTCATGAGCTGAAGCAGGGCCGTGTAAAGGTAGAATTGCAAGGCTTGTGGAATGTGCTGGCCTATATTTTCCAAAAGAACAAGCGGGATCGAGCCGTTCATAATTTGATGGTGTCCCGGAGGAATAGCCATATCCGCTGCTGGCCGCACGCCTTGCACAGCGGGAGCATGAGCTGCGTGCGATGACTCGAATTTGCCGCTGCCAACCTCGTTGTCCTCGCCATCTGGTACTTGTTCATCTACTGCAGCCTCAGCAGCTGCAACTTGTTCGTCTTCTTCATCGAAATGGTCGTCGCTACTGTGTTCTTTGTGCTCATTGTTACGAGTATTATTGGGGTCGAGGGCGACTGACTGCGCTGCATGCGTGGCGTCGTCCATTCCATCGCCTTCCCGCTGAGACCACGGCATCGCAGTAGTATCAGCGCTTGGGTCCGACGTTACCAAAGTGTCGCCGCTGTCCAGTCCAAGAATCCGCCATCGGCGACGCAAGCGCTCGATAAATACAAGCTCCATACGGAAGTACTCTACCCATAGTCGAAGTACGTCACTCTCGTACTCAGTCAGTGTCCACCGTAAGGCACCTGGCTTTCGTGACGCCCGCGCGCCGTTCTGCGTCTTCCGCAGCTTACTGGTCTCGTGTGCGGACAGGGCGGCTGAGTCAGTCAGCTTGTTTGTCCGTATACCGCGCTGGAGAAGCGCACGCGCTGCCGTCGTGTCAGCCTGTGTGTTAAGCTCATAGTCGGCGGCAGAAATCCACAATGACGGATGCATAGGATGCAGAGCAAGTGCTCTTGCAAATACACGCCCAGCGACCACACGCATCTTGCGCTTCTTCGCCCATGCGATGTATCGGTCCCATGCATCCAGATCCCAGCGAAACTTGCGAACCATGCGCTCAAAGATCGCAACGCATTGTGCAGACGAGCTTGCCGCCTGCTTAGGAAGGAATGAGCGAGGCAGTAACTGCGACTTGGCATCCTCATCGCCGGCTCGGACTCGGTTCATGATCTTCCGATTCCGTTCGCGTGCACGAAGGACAATGAGCGCATGTAGATCATCTTCAAATTCAATGTATCGTACAAAGTCAAATTTCTCTGCCTTCCGTCGGATTAGCCTGGCCTCGAATCCCTGGCGCTGACTTGTGACGGATCGGAGCTCATCTTTCGAAAGAATCGAATGCTCATCAAGAAGCTTGAGCTGTGGGAGCGTGCGTTCTAACGAGTACTGTACACGTTCCATTGTGCCAATTGACTTGAACTAACGGCTGTGGACGCCGCTGTTGCTGCTGCTGCTGCTGCTGCTGCCACCGCCGCTATTGCCACTATTGTTACTGCTTTTCGTCAACAACAACTAATCTATGAAAAAAAAAAAATCCTATTCACACGCCAGAATGACATATATTTCCCCCTTTGGTCCTCCATCCACTCCACACCTATCCAAAGAGAAGAGAGAAGGCAGGCGTGTGGTGCAAACGATCAGTCACGTGTTACGATGCATCCCTCGAAGCAGCCTTCCGACCGCCTGGCATACGATCAAGCAAGACCCCCGTGCATGCCACGAGTGTGCGAGCCTCATCAGGTTCGGCAAATGCACTACCGGCCCACCGGATTTTTCCATCTGGACCGACTAAGTACGTGTATCCAACGTGCTTGTTGTGAAGACCCATTGGCTCACGAACCATGTCCAAGTTCTGCTGACTCAGGAGGTATGTGGACTGAAGTTTGGGTGCAACTTGTGACCGCAAAGATGATAGGAACAAGGATATTAGGTATGCCTTGAGAGAGTTTTCTTGCAAATTGATCTGTACAAGCTGAAAGTGAGGATACGTGTGGAAGCGTTCATAAGCGGCCTCATAAAAGCTGCGCGTATGTTCCTGACATGGTGTGAGTATCAAATTACTGCGATTACGGTATCACGTACTTCTGAAACTTTCGATGTTACGATCGCAACAATGGATACACGTCCCATGAGCATGTCGGTAGTGTGTTTTTTGCTCTTGTCTGCAAGGCATGTGCCTTGGATATCTGGAAAGTATCGCGCTTTCTGTGTGGCATTAGAAAGGCGGGTTTGTTAGTACAACAAGAACATGCTTTGAAGGCACAATCAACGAACATCAGGACGAATCATCGTCGGTGGACTACGCCAAGTCTTTCCGCCATGAGAGCGAATCTCATGAAAATCGTGAAAATAGCCGCGCGTCGCCTCTTTGATGCTTGGACGAGTTAGTAATACACTTTGGACACAGGATTGAAAAAGTGTGATTAGATGCTATACATACATCAGACGGCGCTTCTCAAGACGAACGTCTCGATCAAACCATTCTGCGTGTCGCTCTGACCACGTGGGTCGATCCGATGTAGGTCGCTTCGATACGCCAAGTGGCACGGATAGAAACGGTAGCGGCCTTGTGTTGGCCTCTGCTGCCGCTCCAGAGACAGAGTCCGTATACGAAGGGGGCTGTGGTGGGCCGAATGGCATCGGTTTGGACTCGCGCTCATCCTTTTCATCGCTGGTCTCTCGCTTAGACGATGAGTAGTCCCGTTTTTGTTGTATTCTTAATGCGCATCTGGCCACCTGCAAATTAGCTCGCGATGCTTGCACAGACATGCGTATGTTCCTGATTTGGGTGATACTGTGGTGCATGTTGTCAGAATGTGTCAAAGGGATGTGCGTGGAGAAATGCGCCTCTTTTCGTCTTCATGTTGCTCTATCTGCTTGGAAATGGCTACGTACGAGCCAATCGATCCGTGCCTTCCCTCCACTTTATCAGTGACGGCAATTTCTTGGTCAGTATAGCCTCGTCCATAAAGGCCATGATGAATACGGTGGGCATGAGGCTGCTACGTTTGCATTGTGCAGTGGTCCCTATGATTGTTGCACCACTGCATCTGATCTGAAAATGGGCCACACAAAAGTGCAACAATAGAACATAATACACACACATACACATGCAGGACGCGTTTCACCCCTTTATAGCTAACGTGTAAATCGCATGATTAACCTCGACCCTAGCACACAGGCCAGTGAAGCAATCACGTGCGCAAGTGGAGCGCCGGCAAATCACCACCCTTAGTGGCGATTCAGGAATCGACCGTCTCTCAACAGGCACTCGTTTGCAAATCCGACCAGGAAATTACGATGCCACAACCGCACTACGACCTTCTTGTAAAGCTCCTTCTGATTGGCGACTCAGGTACGTGGGCAGATCCAATGCAATGAATCGAGTTCGTAACATATGTCTAGGTGTGGGCAAGTCTTGTCTACTCCTTCGCTTCTGCGACGACTCGTGGACACCGTCGTTTATCACGACGATTGGAATAGATTTCAAGATTCGGACAATTGAGGTCGATGGGAAGCGCATAAAGCTCCAAATCGTATGTATTATTCATATTGTTCTACTGGGTTAGACATCGACTAACCATCACGCAGTGGGACACCGCTGGACAGGAGCGATTCCGCACCATCACAACAGCATACTATCGCGGTTCCATGGGCATTCTTATTGTTTTTGACCTGACGGACGAAAAGAGTTTCCAGAGTACGTGGAATACTACATCTTTGCTTACACACCCCCCACAGATGTCCGCAATTGGTACAAAGACGTCCAGCAGCACGCAAACGATGGTGCATGTAAAATCCTGGTCGGCAACAAGTGTGACTGGGACGAAAAGCGTGTACGTACGACTATTCCGGCATGTGTCGGGTGCTAATTCACAGGTCATTACTACCGAGCAGGGACAGGAACTTGCCAATGAGCTTGGCATGAGCTATATCGAGACGTCTGCCAAGTCCAACACCAACGTGGACGAGGCGTTCTTTAGGCTTGCTCAGCAAGTCAAGGACCACCTGGTTGACCAGGGCATTACCTCCAATGTGCCAGGAGCCAGTGGCACGCAGAATATCAATGCCGCTGGTATAAGCAACACCCAGAACAAGGGTGGCTGTTGCTAATTCATTCCCGATAGATATGTATCCATTCAATCTCTAAGGGGGAGGTCGCTACAGATGAGCTGCGCGTAAGAGATGCCCGTCCCTGTTAAGATAGTAAGTAGTACCGCATCGTTTCCTGCTCATTAGATGGTAGTTTTGTGCGTGTTTTTTTTTTTTTTTTTTTTCACATGGTAGAGGTTCTCTTGTTGATCCTCACCGTTCCATCACCACTACAACAATACACTGACCTCAAAATTTCATTGTCTACACATGAATCAGTGATATCAGAACTTACAAAAGCGCATGATTTGTGTGCATAGCATCCACGCAAGCTGTGGCATGTGGAGGCACCTGCGCCTAATATTTGCGCAAGCCATACGCGGCGATATGCATGTGTAAGATTAGCGTGGGAGCCCCAGGCAAATATCTAGTGGACATGCAGACTCACACGCAGTGGCCAACAAAAAACCGCGTCGATCGGTTTTGGGTCCTGAGAACAACGAACACTCGGGTTCATACAAATATTCTAGCCTTTCCCGAGATTCAAACGCCATGCTATCCCATGCGAAGTTCTCTCTTATTTTTGTGCTTGCGCTTTCCATATGTGCGGCGGCAGGGCCTCTCCCTGATCTGGCCGACGTGGTCGAGAAGGTCGAAACTTCTCGGGCACTTGACCAAAGCTTCGACGACACTCACAAACACGTCCATGAAAGCGATATAAATAGAAGCAACACCTTTAGCAGGAAATCTACTGTGGAAGATGAAAACGTGAGAAGAGACGACCAAGAAAATGACAGGGACGAGGATAAGGCAGAATCAAATCTGGAGTACGATATGGACCAGCAGGAGCAGGTGAGCGACGATGTATCTGCACTTGAGAAGCGCAAGGGTGGTAGTGGCGGCGGCGGCGGTGGTCATGCGGCAGGCGGTGGTGGAGCAGCTCGAGCAGGATCAGCTGGAAGCGGAGGTTCTAAGCCGAGACCAGCCGGTCATGACAATGCCCCCAAGGAACCTGATGGAGGCCAAGAAGGCGGCAGTCCCCCACCAGCACCGCCCCCACCAGCGCGGCCACCACCAGGCAACCAGGGTTCAAATGCAGGCTCTCGTAACAATGGAGGCCCTAACAATGGCTCAGGCAACAAGGGAATAGGATTTGGAGCAGGGGCAGGGGCAGGAGCAGGAGCCGTCGCCGGAGCAGGAGCAGCAAGGCATCGTCACAATCACCATGACACAAGCTCGTCATGCTCCCAAGTGACATCTACATGCGAGGGAGTGTCTTGTAGCAGCATTTCCGATTCTTGCGCTCAATCCACGTCTTCTAGCCAGACGCCCACCAAGACCTCTGCGAGACAGGCTGCGCCGACTTCGGAATCCAAACCAACTAGTTCTGATTCATCTCAAGCTTCGTCCCCTCCGCAAACGTCTCAGCCGTCCAGTGCATCGAAACGCATGGCTATATGGGCATACTCGTTCGCAGTCATTTTTAGTATTATCTCTTACTTCATTCTCTAAGTCTACAGCGATTCATCATAGCGCATGCAATCGCAGTGACCTGCTTCAAAGCAAACCATTTTGGCGCCAGGTTTGTTTCTTCGTGCGTGCTACGAGACACTTTAAGTTAAATTCGTCCTGTACAAGTGACCAAGTCGACCGCCATATGAGCTAAGTTTGTCAGTTATCTTCTTACTTTGCAGAGGGCTTCCACACTTGTAGGTTCTTAGACCAACTTTATTTCAACAACCTGCACGCGTGCGTGCCACATGTTTGTCACAACATGCACAAGGTTCAGGCGACCAGCGCGGCAATGGACTTCGTGACCTGAGTACTTTACAAATCTATCCATGCATTGTGCTATCTTTCCTGCATGTCCCAGACACATCGCGGTTCTTGCGCAACGCTCTTTTCCCAAAGCGTTCGTCGAGACTTCCTGCGCCATCATTTCATCCAATTAAAATCGTGTGTAATTTGTATTCTGTCTCAGCTCTGTCCTTGTTATCTGCAAGCATCCGAGCGCGTCGTGGGCAAATTGATGCCAAATTCTATGTTTTGTTGTGATATACAACACGTATTGGTCCATGTATTCGGTACAATCGGCCGACAAGGTGATTTATTTCGTTGACTTCCGCAATTGTGTCCATCATGTGTATTGTTGAGCTGGAGTTTGGCGAATCCGAATTGAACCGACAGTGCTAATCAACATGGGCGCACACAACGTGAGGGCTATTTTTGAGTAAGTCAATTTCGCATTTCTAAACCTATCACCCTTTCTTGCTTCTCTTCTTACCCAACTGTCCGCTGCATAGCCATGGTGAAGCTGAGTGTTCCTCTTTCTCTTCTTGCTGTTGCTGTGGCAAGCGTCGTTGCGCAGCAGGACGGTCAACAGCAGAGCTCGCAGCCTCAACAGCAGAGCTCGCAGCCTCAACAGCAGAGCTCACAGTCTCAACAGCAGAGCTCGCAGCCTCAGCAGCAGGGCTCTCAAGGCGGTGGTGGTCAGCAGAGCCAGAGCCCCAAGCCCACGTCGGCCGCTAACCAAGGCAGTGGCAGTGGCTCGGAGGGTGATGACAAGAACTCCCGCACGAGCCCGGTGTGCTCGGCCCTGTTTGGCGACCCTAACGTTCACCAGGTCGGTTCTTGCTCTCACAGTTCGACGGTGGTGCCGCCTTACAACCTTGGTTCGCTTGTGAGCTACATGATTGGAGGCTACACGCGCTCACGGAAGGATGCCGGAATGGTTGTTGATGTAGCCGACGAGCTCGCTGCGTCGGTTGTGAAGTACTATCCGACTGTGACGCAGTCGAGTGATGTGATCAAGTACTCGATGTACAGGGGTCTTTTGCGCAGCATTCGCGCCAACGACAAAGACTTTGACCCTTCGGATGAAATGAAGCGCCCTCCGGGTGCCGAGCCTGACAATGGTGCCGCTGCCTTGGTTGTGCCAGGTGCCGTTGGTGTGGCTGCTGCTGTTCTCGGCGGTGCCATTTTCCTTTAAGACTTTTCTCCTCACATGATGTTGATGCCACAAGCATGGTGAGATGGTTGGTCCTAATTGTTCTCTATGATTGTTGAGCTACGTGCCCTTTCACGAGTTGATAGTTGAGATGGAGCATTATGCACTCCTAAAGACCACGTTCTCAGAGAGTGATGAGTGATCGAGACATTGTCTATATGTTTGTGAAATTGCTGCCGAGAGGCAAAGTTGCTATCCGAAATCTGCGCAATTGGTGCTGTGTAATGCTTCAGATGTGTGGTTGACAGTAGCTGTTGTGCGTTTTGTGAAAGTGTGGATGTAGCCATTTGCGTGATTTGTCGACTAAGCACCTGCCAATGTTTACAATTGTTGACCAATGTTGTATGTGTGTGTGTTCCGATAGTGTCTGAAATGGGCAAATAAAAATTCCGGATTTGACCGACAAATTGAGTCAACAGGGGTGACAATTGTGGTGTCAGTCTCAAGTTGGATTAGTGGGACCAGGTCAGGAACTCTTGTACTCCTATCATTTCCATATCATGGTGAAGCTGAGTGTTCCTCTTTCTCTTCTTGCTGTTGCTGTGGCAAGCGTCGTTGCGCAGCAGGACGGTCAACAGCAGAGCTCGCAGCCTCAACAGCAGAGCTCGCAGCCTCAACAGCAGAGCTCACAGTCTCAACAGCAGAGCTCGCAGCCTCAGCAGCAGGGCTCTCAAGGCGGTGGTGGTCAGCAGAGCCAGAGCCCCAAGCCCACGTCGGCCGCTAACCAAGGCAGTGGCAGTGGCTCGGAGGGTGATGACAAGAACTCCCGCACGAGCCCGGTGTGCTCGGCCCTGTTTGGCGACCCTAACGTTCACCAGGTCGGTTCTTGCTCTCACAGTTCGACGGTGGTGCCGCCTTACAACCTTGGTTCGCTTGTGAGCTACATGATTGGAGGCTACACGCGCTCACGGAAGGATGCCGGAATGGTTGTTGATGTAGCCGACGAGCTCGCTGCGTCGGTTGTGAAGTACTATCCGACTGTGACGCAGTCGAGTGATGTGATCAAGTACTCGATGTACAGGGGTCTTTTGCGCAGCATTCGCGCCAACGACAAAGACTTTGACCCTTCGGATGAAATGAAGCGCCCTCCGGGTGCCGAGCAAGAGCTAGTCCTCAACGGTGCAACGAATTTAGTGGTCCCGGGTGCCGTTGGTGTGGCTGCTGCTGTTCTTGGTGGTGCCATCTTCCTTTGACGCCCCTTCGTCGAAGTTCTCACGAGTATATTAAATGTGCTTGCTAGTTGTGCGAGATGCACTTGTCATATTCGCCCTACTTGTTCGTCGGTAGTTGTGATGCTCATGTAATGGTTTTGCTAATTAGGTTCTCACCGATGCTGTGCGCCAAATAGTACGACTCAGTAAAAAAGGTACGATCGCTACTCCATATGGTGAGTAAGCGTACGCGAGAGGAGCAGCTCATGTGCGAAGAGATGCACGAGCTGATTAGCGTGCGACATCGCTTCACGCAAGGTTGCAAAAGAATACTCCTCCCTCCTCCACAGACACTTGAACGACGCGTGTCCCATGTATAAGGGGTCGAGGGACAGTCTGTCATCGAGTGTGCCGACATGGCGGACCTTTCGTTTCTTTGACAACTGGCCTATTCAGGAAGAAACATACAAAGATGCGATCCAATCCGCATGTTGTGTCACATATGCACCCGTGCACGCGGGAGCATGGGCATCGCCACGCGGTGCTCTTGTAATCGCGTTGCCACATGGTCAAGTGCGTGTCGTGGATGCTCGGACGTACGTTGAGCTGTTGGAATGGCGCGCATTTGAGGAAACATGCGATTCTGTACATGTTGCAGCGGAATGCGGTGCTGTTGTAACTGTGGGACGGGATGTTGACAAGACCTCTCCGATTGTGCGCGTATGGCGCATAGAGTCTTCGCACGACGCGAATACATCACGAGCTGCGCTCTGTATGATTGCGATAATACATACGTCTTTCCAACAGGCTATGTATACCCCAGATGCACTCGAGCATGAGGCACCGCGTCCGCACATCACCTCCGTCGCTGTCTCTCCGAATCTGTCTCACATCGCTGTAGGACTTGGCGATGGCTCTGTACTCGTTCTTCGCGGTGCATCTGAACACATGCATCCTAGGGAACCTGCTACGCTGCGATTTAAGACTGTGCGTGATGCTACGATGGTGGAAGATGGTCACGCGCCAGACGAAGTAAGTTGTCTTGTTCTATGCCACGACGCGCCAGGCACGACGGTTCTTCTGATTGCTACGGTTACATGTACTTTCAAGTACACAATCGAAGGTGCAGGTGCAGGAAATGCGCCGACGGTCGTCGATACCATTGGGTGTGCAAAAAACTGTGGCGTACAATTTGACGCCTGTTCACCCGACACATGGGACGGAGCACCAGCTGTGTTGTCCTCAAAGCTTGTCCTCGCTCGCAATGAAGCACTCTATATGATTGGAACGGGGGGACGTGAAGCATCCATTGCATTAGAGGGTAAAAAAAAGAGTGTGCATGCGTTGCATGGCGAACTTCTAATTGTGTTTGCTGGAGGTGACTCACTGCAGCGAGTTGTGGTCTTTGATCTTGATACGAAATGCATCACTTACACGGGAGATTTTGAGCGTGTATCTCATGTATGGACAAACAACGGCGATGAAAACTTCGATGCAGCTGTACATATCGACACGACGACGCCAACGAAGCTTATGTCCAAGTCGCTCTCGGCGAAGCTAGAGCAGCTTTTCCGGCTGCACCTTTACATCCAAGCGATTCCCTTCGTGTATGCACGAGCTGCACGTTTTCCGCACAGACAGCTGCCAGGTCTAGCATCTAGTAGTGTGATTGGCACCATGCGTTTTCGCACGCACTCTGTATCGCCTGTCGACGTGCTTGTCGCCGAAGTGTACCGACGTTATGGTGAGTATTTGTATGCACGTGGCGACTTTGAGGGAGCGATGCAACAGTTCTGCCATACGATTGGCGTTATCTCTCCTAGTATGGTGATTCGAAAGTTCCTTGATGCACAACGCCTGCAATTCCTTACCGTGTACCTTGAAGCTTTGCATGCCCGGCACCTTGCGAATGCAGATCATGCTACACTCTTGCTTAATTGCTACACAAAACTTCGAGACACCAATGCGCTTGATCGGTTCCTTCGCGCACCCGATGTCCCCTTGGATGTGCAGGTGGCTATGGATGTATGTCGACGTGCGGGATGTATCGAACAGGCGGCATACCTCGCGCAGACACATGGAATACATGACATATACCTGAACATTCAGCTTCGTGACAAGCTTGATCCTAAAGCAGCACTTGCCTACCTAGAGACACTAGCACCCTCCGATGTCATGGATTATTTCCCACCTTGTGCACGTTTGCTTCTTGAAGCTGAGCCCGAAGCCACGGCAGATCTTCTCGTACGTGTGTATGCTGATTCCAGCGGCAGCAAAGTGACGCTTCTCCCGTCCATGCTCTCGCACTTTGTGGGACATGAAAGAACACTTGAGCGCTTCCTAGAGCGTATTCGCACGACCAAACGGGATCGACACGAGCTTGTGCTCGTCCATGACACGCTTATTGAGCTGTATTTGAAACATGCACCGGACAAGGCGCTTGCGATCCTCGAAAGCCACGATGATGTCACGCCTTATACCCCATCATCTGCCTTAGTGCTTTGTCAAGATGCTTCATACACGCCGGGTCTTTTGTGTCTGTATGAACGTTTTGGCATGGTGGATGCCATCTATGAGCATTGGGTGCATGCACACGAGGCTGGCGATGCAGAGGCTCCTCGTCAATTGTTGCAAATGCTTGAAAAATTTGGAACTAGTGAAACACACTTGTATGTGTCGACACTGGCGTTTTTCACGTCGTCGCCTGACTTGTTGGAGGCACATATTACGGATGTAGAGCGCATGCTCGCCTATATTGAGACGCATGCGCTGCTGTCACCATCAGAGGTTGTGCAGCTTCTAGGACGCAATTCTGTGGCGCCTATGAGTTTGTTGACGCCGTATCTAATGAAGCATGTGCACAATGAACGTACCGAGTTGCTCAGTGCACAGAAGCTTGTTGCATCATACCGCGAGGAGGCACAGACGAAACAGGCGGAGATTGCTGCCCTACAAAGTCTCGATGAACCACGCGTGTTTCAGCACCATGAGTGCGGGTTGTGCAACCAGCCACTTGAACTGCCGGCGGTGCATTTCATGTGTCGACACAGTTTTCATCTCCGGTGTCTGCCAGAAGGAGAAGCGGCGCGGGAGTGCCCTATCTGTGCCGATGAACACAAGACCGTGCGGGCGCTCCGTGATCCCAGCATGTTGTCTTCTCTGGATATGGTGCTGGAGGAGGTACATGCAGCAGAAGACGGCTTTGATGTGATAGCAGACATGTTTTCTAAGGGGCTCACTCTTTTTTCTTAGTTGATAATGCATATCTTATTCAAAGCCGTGCTGAAGAGACATGTATGATACCTTAGCACTTGCACGCCACAATCCTATGAATGTGACGAGCAAAGTTTCCTGTTCCATGTCGCATACACCCCATTCGGAAGCCGATCATCCATCCCACCGAGGAACACATCAAGCGGGTGTAATGTTGGCCGACGCCCAACTCACTGTGCAACCGCCCCCAAGTCTATTCTTTTAGACGGTGTCTTGCGCTGTTGCTGATGACAGGCGGGCACTGCCATTCCTGACACATTGTACACACCGCTACGCACACGACGGAGGCATTCTATTAGTTATATAGCTCATAGTTTCTGATTCTATATTCACAGCTTAACGTCGTTCAGGTCGTACGGTTGACGGCGGTATAGCTCATCCAAGTCGCCCTTGAGGATCTTGGCGGCTTCCTGGCGCTTGACTTTCATGGTCGGCGTCATGAGGCCATTCTCAGGCGAGAATGGATCCAGGCGCAGCTTGAGCGCACGCATCTGCTCAAGTGTACCGAGACGCTGCTTCTTTCCAAGCTTGATGAATTCGCGCAGAACAGCCTCGACAACCTTGCTGTCGTTGACGGCTGACTGCATCGCAGTCTGATCGTCATGCTTCACCGTCTTTTGTAAGATGCGGCTTGCAAAGGCAGCGAACGTGTCTGGCTGGGGCACAGCCACAGCGACAAGGTGTGGCTGGTACGAGTCGCCGTACAGCCAGACTTGCTGCACGAGGGGGAGCGAGGCAAACACACTCTCGACCTTCTCAATAGCGATATACTCGCCCTGCGCAAGCTTGATCAAGTTTTTCACCCGGTCAATGATCTGCAGTCGGCCATATTCATCCACGCGGCCAACGTCACCCGTGAGCAGCCAAGGCCCCTTGCCGTCGTCGTCGTCGAGGAACGTTTCCTTTGTCTTTTTCTCGTCGCCCTCATAGCCGTCGAATACGGCCTTGCCACGAATCATAATCTCACCACGAGGGTATGGCATGTCCGTCGACATGTAGCCGAGCTCAGGGCAGTCGCGCAAGCGCAAATCCACACCCGGATTCGCAGGTCCCACACATCCAAGTCGAGGGTCGTTCGGCGCCATGAACGTGGCATACGCATTGTTCTCCGTCTGTCCGTAACCCTCACGCACATCCACACAGAGGGCGACTCGGAGCAGGGCAAGCACATCCTTACGGCATGGTGCACTACCCGTGATCATGAACTGCACTCGACCACCCAACAAAGCACGCACCTTGCGGAAAATTAGGCGGTCCCAGAATGCGTGCGTGATCGCGCCGGTCTTGTAGAAGTTGTCCAGCTTCACTTGCACCGCCTTGCTCAGCAGCTTGCCTTTGAGGCCGGGCGCACTCATCTGTGCCTCGATCTGACCTGCAATGCGGTTGAGTACGCGCGGAACGCTAGGCATCATTGTGGGTTTGAGGATCTGCAAATCCTCCATGAGACGTTCAATCTGGCCTGAGAAGAAGCCGATCGCCCCGCCCATGCACAGGATAAACGTCTCCCAGCCACGTTCCAAGATGTGTGCAAGTGGTAAATAGGAGATTGACACCATTTCTTGATCATTCACAATCCAGCGCAAACCCTCCATCGCTTGCGACATACTGCCGTTGACAATGCGTGCGGCCTTCGGAAGACCAGTTGTGCCACTAGTGTAGCAGAGCGACGCGAGCTGATCATCGCTGCCGGCGACAATGTGTGGACGTGGGTTCTGCCTGCCAAGGGCGATGGTCTCGTCATATTGAACCACATGGATGCCGTGCATACTGGCCCATTCACGCACGAGCTCGATCTTCTTCAGCTCACCAAGCATGGACTTCGATGGACAGGGTCGATCAATAAGAACGATCACCTTGAGTGCCGGAATCTTGTCCGCATTGCGCAGGACAATAGGCACGTATTGCGTCGGGCACAGCAAGACACGAGTCTGACTGTGCTGCAGGATGTAGCATGAGCCCGCTGCGTCGAAGTTGTCGTACAATGAGACGGACACCCGGGAGTAAGCAGCCTGCGACAAAAGAGTGATCATGGTCTCAGGACGATTCGCACCCCAGTAAGCTACGGTGAATCCCGAAATACCAGGCTCAGAGATATTTTTGTCATTTTCACGCGGCTTGAGCCATCCCTGCTCCTGGAACCACGAAATGGCCGAACCCAGTGCTGTTACTTCTGCATCCGTTTGTGCATACGTGCGCCACTCAAAGTAGTCTGCGAGGTCGTTTTTCTTTTCGTCCCAAGGGCGGTGACCCAAGCATTTAGCATCCGGATTTTCAGCCACTCTCTTTTTGAACGAGTTGTATGGCCTGTCATCCGGCGGGTCCATGGGAAAGGCCGCATTCCGGTACACGGGAGTGAAGCCAGGCTTTGCAGTGCCTGGAACTTCGATCATTTGTTTGTCCAGATGAGCGGCCCAGCGGGCCGATATCTCCTCCTTCGTAAACATTCTGCGGATAGTGCGATGGAGTAAGAGGCGGAGAGAACTGAGATTTTATGCATGAAACTCAGTCCACACTCCGCGCACTTGCATTTTGACTAGTAACCGGTAGCCAATGTGGGGACCGCGGGGGGAGACGTGTTGTCGGGCCGGGCCACGTGCGCGGGAGCTCAGCTCGCTCAGCCTGCGTTGGTATTTCTACGGGCACAATTCATGAAGGAGCTGAAACGACAACTCCTTTTCGAAGCAATGAATTTGACAGGCAGAGGGAATGTCCCAGCTAGCCTATCGATAGAATGTCTAGGATAGACGCCTGTAAGATCCAAGTTTGCTTGCTACGGGTTGAAAACGTGGTAGGAGAGTACATAGGATCTCCAGCAAGCGTGTTGCTAGTCGCAGAACGGTCCATTTAATGACCCAACTTGGACTCTTGAGCAATTTGCTTGACTGCAGTGATGCAAATGCAAAACAAACGTGTAAAGTTCGGTTATAATCATTATTTTCATCATCGTGATCAGTGCCATCAAATTGACAGATGCGAGACAAACACAACGGAATAGAGTGGGACCATCAAGAAGTCACGCATTCATTAGGATCCAGGTGAAAGAGAGGCACAAACGTTAGTCATGGTTCCCAAGAGCCATAGGCATTATCAACGTACGGTACGGGTTCTTAGGGTCCTTTGCGTACTCGCTCGAGCGCACACCTGCGTACTGCATCTTGCTAACGCAGTAGTACACAATAGCCGACGAGGCGAAGAAAGGCCACAGTGGCTTCAGAATAGGCGTTGGGTATGCACGGAAACCGAAGAATGCCATTATTCTCTTGACACTCGCGATCGATGAGGAAGGGCCAGAAACACAAGCTCTTTCGGCTACGCCCGCCGACATGAGTGTGTGCGTATCACGTGATACACGATCGGCGTTTAGATCGATCGCCTTGATTAGAGAGGTGCATGGGTATCATACGAGGACCTATGAAACCAGAATGTCAGCCAACATGATGGATTTTTTTTAACAATAAAGGGAAGAGAAACCTGTGAAGAACGAGGTGTGAAATACGCTTATACGTACGAGTGCATGGTCAAAAGTACAAAAAAAACAACAACTGCCCTCCTCACATCACGTAACGCGACGCGCCCAAGGCGACCACAGCAACACCGAGGGCGAGACAGCTGGGCCATAACCAAGCTCTTTGATTCGTAGCGATATTCGTGCGAATTTCCGTGTAAATGATAGGGAAAATCACGTAGCATGCATATGCCATTACAACCAGTGCACGAACACATAGCAGTGGCCACATAGTCAGAGGGGGACGTTGTATCTGAGACTTCTCGCCCCCCGTCGCGTAGAGATCGCCACGGAACATCAACCGAACACTGTATACGGCAACAGCGAAGAAGTGGTACACGAGAAGCATTGGATCGGGAGCAAGTCCACCGAGCAAGCTGATCGGACCTCGAACACAATCTCCCCCACATTCAAAGTAGCGGAAACATCCAGCACGTAGGATTGTGAGGTTGTCATTCGGCACACCAAACAGGCTGTACAGCGCCATAGCAAGTATGTTAATTACACTCGCGAGCTTCTTTCGCTTCCAATGCCAAGCTCGCAGTAGTGGTTTCAAACTGGTCCAATCTGAGAGATCACGCGCAGAAGCTGGCACTGGGAATGTGTTGTCAAAGCCATCTAGGGGCGACCATGCACCGGAGCCGAGGATGTGTGTTAAGTATACACAGTCCCAAAATGCCACTGTCATGCCGCCACCCGTCAAGGGATGCCGCATGTTCATCGCATCGCCCACTAGAATCAGGCCGCGCTGATGCTGCAGCATACCTTGCATGCTGGGCGGCAAAAAACTGTTCGACATGGTCCGCAGACGTGTATGGTCTGCAAGTCTCTTGGTCAATGCCACGCCAATTTTTTCAGGGAGACATGGCACGACAACTTCACTCAAGTAGCGTTGCAAATCGCCATTCGACACAGACGGCAGCACAGGTCCCGGTACATCCACGAGCAAGCGCGTGGCGTCGGAACCGATCTGATAAACGAGTGCGGGCCCTACACTTTTCCCGGGAGCCACTCTCTTCGCAGCCTTTTGGTTCAAAATAACATGTCCATGTTTTGGCGTCAGTACAGAGTCGGGTGGTAGCTCAATCCCGACAAAGTGTGAGCGAATCTCCGGCTTGTAAGCGCCACCGTACTCTTTACGGAACTTTGAAAAGATTCCGTCTGCTACAATAGTAACTGGAGCATGATATACGTCGGACGTCGCCGTACGTACACCTACCACACGACGGTCTCGTAGGTCATGCACAAGGGAGGTAACAGCTGCTTCAACAACCGACACATTGGGCTGCGCTTGCATGCGGGAGCGTAGTGCCATAATAAAACGACCATGATGAAATGAACGACCCGCATAATGCATGTCTGGACCCAGCGGCTCACTGCGTCCGTATCGGGTGGGCAACTCGGCCATATGTGGATACTGTATCTTGACATGTTCGCGGGGACTCAGAAAAATATCATAGCCCTCAGCAGGAACCGCATCGATACCGTCAAGCGCGTCTTCCAACCCAAGCAGTTGTAGTGCACGAACGCCTCCAGGCTGTAGAAGCTCCCCTACAATGCGATCTGGCTCACTCATGTCACGCTCAAGCACGAGGACACGTCGTCCTGCGCGTGCTAAAGACGTGGCCAACGCAGATCCTGCGATGCCTGCCCCGACTAGAATCACGTCGTATCCGGAGCGATTGTCGGCGTGATTATTTGCATGTGCACTCTCGCGCGCTTGTGCATCTTCATGTACCATGCTGTTACTCGTTGTGGTCGCCCCTTGCACTAACATGATCTGATCATGCGTCATGCACGGAATACCAAAATCGCGTGTTCTACGGCTCGTTTTTCTCACGTGACACAATCATCACAGGTCTCAGCCCACAGTAGAAGACCAACCGACATCGGAGGATTTTCGTGTACGATCTCGCGAGTCTGGGGTCACACGGTGGAGGAGTGGGTACTAACGTCAGCCGAAACGAAGAAAAAATTCAACCCATTACCGACCCAACGTAAGCAACAAGATCGTATAATGTCACTATAATTATTATTTTACGGTTCCTTCATCCTCAAGTATTTGTGAAGGTCTGAACGCGACGGCGCACGGCAGTGTTGGTACACACAGTACAACTCAAGCATGCGGCAGAAAAGAGCCAAAGCTTATCGTCGGCTGTTGCATCATTATGTACTGCATTATCAGTTTCGAGAGCCATATCAAGTGCTGATTGACCCCACGTTTGCCGAGGCGCTTGTACGATTTCAAGTGCATGAGCCACTCAAGCAACTTGGCTCGGTGCTGCACGGGAAAGTGAAGCCTATGATCACGCAGTGCTGCATTGCAGCACTGTATGATGCGGAGAATCATGCTCGTAACGAACTACAAAACTCCGACGAGCAGCAGACGTACAAACAAGCAATTGCACTTGCCAAGACATGGGAGCGGCGTAAATGCAATCACAAAGAGACACAAACGGCCGGCGCATGTCTTGCATCAGTGATTGGAGAGAAGAACCAGCATAGGTATATGTTAGCAGCTGATGATGTACAAGTGCGCCGATCTCTGCGCCGCTCGGTGCCCGGTTTGCCCATCGTACATTACTCACAGAGTGTGCTTGTACTTGAACCCATGAGCGATGTGACGGAGCGGCATATCATGCATATGGAGCAATCGAAGTCAGCACTCAGTATCGAGGAGCAGCGCATTCTTCAGACACCAGCTTTCTCTCCAGCATCTACTAATGCAAATGCACCATCTCAGCCGGCAGCGCCGAAACGTAAACGGGCCAAAGGTCCGAATCCGTTGAGTGTGAAGAAGAGCAAGTCGGCCGGCAAGTCGGCGGGCAAAGCTGGGGGCCTGCCAGAAGGCTCTGCACCGAGCAAGTCTCATGCTATACCTGCAGGTCGTTCTGACACTCCATCACAGTCTTACGTGTCCTCCATCTCACACCCTACCTCGCAGCGCCGGCGGAACAAAAAGCGTGGGCGTGGAAGCCACTCTACTGTACAATAATCCGATCTATCCAAGCCATGCAATAATGTCCGAGCAACATTTCAAGCTCTTCAATTTCATCCAAATGTTCGAGCATCGACACACGCGCCCTCTCCCTCCGGTCCAGATTGTGCCATGCGTCACGAAGTGTATGTGCGGCACTGCAAGAAGAATAGGCGCGCTCTGAACGTGCGAGCTGCTCAAAGCGCTCCTTATATGCAGCTGGCGTCGTGCATTGACGTGCGCCAGGTAATATGAGCTTGCGCGCGCTGAGATTCTGCAGCATGACCTTGCCGAAACGTGTTGGCTCTGTGTCATGAGCAATGTGGTCATGAGGTCGGTCTTCCCTGTCACCGCTGACACACATGTCATAGCTGAGCAGACTCACCTGCCCAAGCGTGCTGAAACATGTACGGAGCATCTCATCAGCGACGCTCACATCCATGTAGGCCAGCACACATTCACACAGAATTAACGTAGGCAGGGAAGCATCAAGGAAGCGACCGACTCTGGTCTCCCACTCGTGCCGAGTAGCAAGGGAGCCAATGTCGGCACCAACCAAGACATACTTGGATGATTCGAATACATGTTCGCTTATATGTACATCTGTTAGAGCTTCATGCAATGGTGCGTGCCGTTGGATACACGCAGCTTTGAGTGCAGTCGTTTCAGGAAAGTCCAGCTCAATGTAGCGTGCAACTTTTGGTACGCAGCCCATCCGCCAGAAACGCGTATCACTTCCAGCTCCCAGGCTAATGATCTGCACTTTTGATGTAGAAGAAAGAGCGCGACCGTCGAAGGAATCAGTTTGTCCGATGGTTCCGGTGTCGATGAAGTGTTGCACAAGTGAGTCTGTCTCGCACGAGCGCAGGTATGTTCCAATACTAATGAGTGGTGGTCGTCGAATCGACAGACTTGGGACAGGTGCTTCTGTGGCCAATAATTCGGCGTATACGTCGGGAGTTAGATACCCCGCGCGACATGCAGCTAAGCGAGAGCCAAGAGCATCAGAATCAGTCGCACGCACGGCATCTCCATCGGAGCAGACGGAGCGTGAAGAGGCGCTACCACCTTTTCGGAAAGGGCGGCCTAGTGTGAGCGACGGAGCAGGCACTTCTGATGGCATGCTCAAAGTGGATGCGACGCGCAAGCGTGTCGTCCTCACAGAAGGACTCCAGGAAATCACCAAACTGCTCTCGCTGTGCCAGTCCGTGTGGAGAAATCTGCACGCCTCCGTCACATTGATGTGTGGAGACGTGGTACTTCGCTGCTGTACGAGTAGGCGCGTTCTTTTTGAATTGGGTGGCCTGTGCTTGACGCCTGTGAATTGACCGCGAGCATCCAACTCTCTCTTTCTCTCTCTAGCTGTTACGCACCGACAGGGCCGCTTGGATTGATCGAATCAGTTCACGGACGAAAGAAATACGCGCAGACATCCATGGAGATAGATTTCTCCACATGTATGCCGACTGTAGCTGCGGGCAGATAAGAGAAACAGCTTGTGCCTTTGAAAGTTGGGGCGAATCTAGTTTTCGGGTTTTGCATGCCGAGAGAGCAGCCGGAATGGCGTGAGCGAGCCAAGGGGTTCGTGGGTGGTGTCGTCTCGGGTCTCACGAAACTAGCGATTGGGCACCCATTCGACACTGTGAAAATCCGCTTGCAATGTGATCCAGCCTCGTACCGCGGGCCGATGGCATGTCTCCGCTCCTTGGTCCAAAATGAGTCGATATGGGCTTTGTACAAAGGCTGCATACCACCAGCGTTTGGATGGATGGTCACTGATTCGGTTTTGCTAGGATCCCTGCATACATACCGTCGTATGCTGATGCGCTGGAGTCCACGCCACCAGCGGGACGGCAAGCTGCCCGTGGCGTACCAGGGCCTGGCTGGTGTGGGTGCAGGATGGACCAATTCGTTTCTTACTGCCCCTGTGGAGCTGCTAAAGACGAAGCTACAGATGCAAAAAGAGACGTTTTCGTCGTACGGCAAAGCGCATGGCGCCGAGTTCTCCAGCACATGGGACTGTGTACGACAAGTCGTTCGATACACGGGTGTACGTGGCTTATGGCGCGCCCTACCGGCGACGCTCCTATTTCGCACGAGCTTTGGGCCGATGTTTGCGTCGTACGAGGTGTTTCAGCGTCAGCTCGGGGCATGGGCGTCCAAGCATCGGGAAGGTGCGTCTTGGACGTATGCATGGCTCCTGTCGCCTGCGAGTGTCACATTCTTTGCGGGTGGCTTGGCAGCTGAGGTATTTTGGTTTACGGCATACCCTGCGGATGTGATCAAAAACCGGATTATGGCCGTTTCTTTGCACGAACCACGGTACGCCAGCGGCATCCGAGGTATGTGGCAGGCGGCTGTCGAGCTGTGGACGCCGCCTAACATGCGTGAGTCGGAATGTGGGGTCCTTGGCTTGCCACGACGATTGCGCCGCATATATACAGGGTACCTTACATGTGCACTGCGGGCCTTCCCGACGAATGCAGGCGCGTTACTTGCATTTGAGACGGCTATGTATTTGATGCAACATCGGTGAGGGGGGACGGTGCTCGTGAAGATGCTGTGTTTGTTGTGTTCGAGGGTTGAGACGCTGGCTGCGACGCGGATTGTGTCGGCTCGGCTTGATAGAGCGCTGTATAGTACCCGGCATAATACCATGCCATGACTGCGTTTTGGAACGCGTGTGGATCGTGTGCTTGGGCATGTGTGGAATGTCGGCCACCGACGCAGTTGGGCGTCTGGGCAACGATCTTCTGAGCCAACGTCCACCCACGTGTAGGCTCTGGTGTGCCGGTGTGCGACGTAGTGAGGGGCGGGGGCGGTGGCGGAGGAAGAGGAAGTGCAATCGGAGTACCGACGTGCGGTAGTCCATGCCATTTGCTATCGGAATGCTCAATTGCTTCTGAGCGACGAGCGTGAAAATCGCAATATTCTTGTTCAGCGGCATTCCAGACGTCGACTAGGAACTTATCGTCCCATATGTCGTCGGCAGTGAGTGTGTGAGAACTTTCCGGCAATTGATCTGTATCTGTGAAAAAGGGGATTATATGAGACTCCTCATGTGGTGAAGCAATCATCGCATCGTCCGAGTCATACAAGTCCCAGCCCCGTGGCTCGAGTGAGTCTTGTGCCTGGTCTGCTTCGTCGCTCCATGGCGTAGGAACAGCAGCACGGGATGTCGTTGCGTCTGCGGGATCCTCCGGTGCATCCCAGTGTGGTCCTGTGTAGCGTGATTCATGCGTGCGTCTTCGTCGTTTGCTGGGAGCCACTTGCTCGACCGCGTCGGATTCGTGCGGCAGATCGTCGTACGCTACGAGCGGGCGCATGGAGCTGGCTGGCTCCAAGTGGAGGTGGTGAGCGAAGTCGCCAATGTGAGTAGCGAGATGTGCATAGGGGGAAACGATGCAAGGTGCGAGGACAGGTGGCGCGGCCGGGAGTTTACGCTAAGCTCTTCGACACACACACACACACACACACACGAACACACACACATGTGTTGAAGGTGAGACGAATGTAGTCAGAGGCACGAGAGAATCCATTAGACTATTGGCACGCACGTGGTTTCAGAGCCTCAGCATGAGACGGACGGTGCCTACGACACAACAGGACTGCTGATCAAGATCTGGATCCTGCTGACAGACGCACTCACCTGCAGGCCACGGACTACAGGATAGGGTGAGGGTGCATCGATGTGAATTGCTGCGGGTCATGAGGGAAAAAAACACTCTATGTCACTAAAAAGAACGGCGCACACGATGCACAAGCGCTTGGACCTGCTCGATCCGTGCATCCAACGCCTCGTCAGAGCGTGTATAACGCCGTGAATGAAGCTGGAGAAGTGCGTCACTCAGGACCTGCTCAATTTGGTGCGCGGGGAAGAGCGTATACTTGTTCTGATCTGTGCGACGAAGCCAAGCCTCACAGAACTCGGCCACGTCGGGTAGCAGGAACCCAACGCCGCGATTTGTGTTCCATGGTGCAGGTGCCATGGACAACAGACCTTGGAGCACATGGAAAAGGGCATCGGGCGGAGCACCAGCCTCGAGAAGCACCCGCGGTGCCCAACCAGGCGGGATCAATCCTTGTGCGGTCGAGGGACCGTCCGTCGCAGTGGGTGACGTTGACGACGGCGATGACGACGCCGCCGCTGCCGCTACCGAGGATGTTGTGCGTGTGACTGTAGCAAATGCATGCCAGTCCAGAGCGGATCCCAGCGGCATCTCGCCCTGAGAGGCGATGTACGTGTCGTATGCATACCGCTCGAGCAGGACAAGCACAATGTCCAGTGCGCAGGCGATGGGCGAGCCATTGAGACGCACATACACGTCAGTGACCAAAGCGGCGACAGCGCGATGTGCTTGCGTAGGCGAGCTGGCGTTGTGCTCGCGGGCAATGAGTGCTTCCCACAGTTGCGCCACCAGGTCAGCATCTTGGTACTGAGCTGTGTGGAGGATCAAAAGCTGTTCTTCCAAGAGGCCAAATGGCTCGGCGATCTCCTTGTACAGTGACGTAATGTCCATGAGGGAGCGATCCAGTTGTGCTGCTGATGCCGTCAGTTGCGCACGCTCTTCTGGCTCGCAGTCGAGGGTGTCGAGTCGCGGCAAGGCACTGAGGATCTTCGCTTGCACCTGAGCGACTTCCAGATCTTCTTCCACCTGTGTGCAGAAGCCCACGAGATCTTGCACGTGGGCCGCTGCCTCGGAAGGACGCACCGATTTGGCATTGCCCACCGCCAAGGCAAGGTACTCGATCCGCTCGTGCAGGTGCAGCGGGTACATGTCCGTGTGCGCGAGGGCGTCGAGTGTCTCAGCAGCTGCGAGATACTGACCCTGACGCACATACAACTGCCACAGCAGATCTCGTAGGCGACGCTCGTACGTCTCAAGAGACTGGCCGTCCAGAAGAACAGGCGTGCCCAGCAAAAAGTCGGCAAGGAAGGGCGTCGTGCAGCTGAGCAAGTCAGCCGTGCGGCCCTTGGCAATCAGGTATGTGTACAGTTCTTCGTGGAAGAGCGCATCATCACTAGCCAGGGCGAGGCTCATGGCATCTTTGTGGGCAGTGGGACGTGCTAGCAAGAGCTTCGACGATGTGACTGTACCTGCATCATTGGCATACCTGCTGCTGCTGCTGCTGCTGCTGCCACCACTACCACCACCACCATCCTCGACCGTTTCCATGGCACGTAGGACAAGCGCATACATCCGACGGCGAAGGGTGTACATGGCATAGCGGTGGGACGTCGGCTCGTCCGGTGGACATCCGTCTGCGCGGAACGAGACGGCCGCATCGGCTGGATCAGCCGCTCGCGCGCATGCTAGTGCAAGGGTGACGACGCCGCTCACGTAGCCGAGCTGCTCGTACGTCGAGCAAACATGCGAAAGCTTGTCCCAGGGAAGATGGGCAGCGCCCGGCAAAAGCAAGTGCAGGCTCTGTGCCAATTCCTCATCGACCGCATCGAATGTTGTCGCGCTCTCGGCGCAAAGTCGTGCATAGAGCTCCGTCGCGTTGCGCAGGCATTCAGACGCCTTGTACTGCCGCACGTCGTCTGCACTGCAGAAGCCGGCACACCGCGCTTGGAGTGCCTCGGCAATAGCATCGACACTCGCCCGCGCGCCGCTCTGCGACTCGATCAATGCTGTCACAAGCTCCTGCGCGACGCTACGGCCCTGCTCACTGGCGACGAGCTCAGCGAATGTGAGGTTTGTGAGGCGCTTCTGCACGTCATCGGGAAGCGCCTTGGCAAGGGTCCGCAGCTGGTGGTCGGCGAGGAACAGGACGAAGTGGCACGCCTCCATCATGCGCTGCAGCAGAAGATGCCACTTCTGGACGTCCTGGCGCTCGGAGCGCTCGTCGTCAAAGAGCTGCGTGTGTCGCTGCATGAAGGCATAGAGGGGTGTGAGCTGTGCGAGAACAGCCGCAAGTCGGCCACTGGCGACGATGGGGGGCGGCGACGCTGCTGCCGATGCCGGCTCCCGGCCATCGATGTAGCTCGCTGGTACAAGGGGCTCTCTCCATACACTGCGGACGAGGCATGCCATATAGCACGCCAGCGCCTCGTATCGTGCCGAATGCGCCGACTGCATACCAGGCACACGCTGCTCAGCAGGCCACGCTCCCAGCGGACCGAAGAACACGCGGATCGCATGCGCCATGTCGTCCCGCGCATGGTGCCGAGGCACCACGCACGGGTTCTGCGCGGCCAGTGCCAATGCACACATGCAGGCTTCAACGGGACCGTGCCGACTGAAAAAGTCGACAATCGCAGGCGCCGATGAGACTGAGGCAGCGGCGCTGGCTGCGCTGCCAAGCAGGTCGGCAAGCACGTCGGCGGGGCGCCGTTCGACCAGCTCTGTGAGTCCATTCGCATCGAGGACGAGGAACACACGGGGCGGCATGGTCGTCTGCGCTGCACATGGACGGCACACGGCGCCGTGCATCAGCACAGATTGGGATGCGGGCACTTTTGCTTCGGCGAGCACTGGCGCTGTGCCGCCGGCACCGAGATGGATGAGCGTTGCGCCTTCTTGCCATGCCGGATTCACACCAGATGCGTATGTCAGTGTCGCGCTTGTGGCCGGGGAAGACGGCCCCATGGCATACAGGTGGGCGCCCATGGTGTGGGATGCTGCAAAGGCACAGAGGAACACGCCATTCACGTACAGGGCGGACGTCGCTCGCTGCGCCATTGGCACAGAGGCAGCCGTTGGCGCAGCGCCTGTGCTGGACGACGCCGTGCTTGTGAACGGCTGCGGGTGTCTTGGACCCTGTCCCGTGTACAGCATCGCAAGATTCGGTGCCGCTTGCACCGTCGGCAAGGACCGCGCATGGGACGAGCCGGGAGGAATCCGCAGTGCAAGCTGAGCCCAGGAACGGCGCTGGAAATCGTCCAAATACAGGCGGTAGCCACGCTCCGTCACGGCAACCAGGCATACGCTTGAACGAGGATCTGGCTCCGTGGGACCGAGCCACACAATAGGGCCTACATGCTGCTGCGAATGCAAGAGGCCCGCCTGCCGAGTCACACCGTACATGCTGCCGTTATGAGATGGTGCGCGAGAGGCATCTTTCGAGCCCAACGTATACACGTCGATCTGATCGCCGTCACGCAGCACGTACAGAAGTTGGCGCGCATTGTCGATAGAAATCATCGACACCTTCTTGTCTGTCTTGAAGAACGACGGAAGCAGGTTCGCCAAGTGTGGCTGCGTCATGTTGTACAAGTAACAGCGCGAACGGAACCAGCCCTCCTGCGCTTGGTACACAAGCTCATGCACACACTGATCACTTCCCACACAGAATACGCGCCCGCTGTCGGTGCCGTGAATGGCACGCATGACGATGCCATTGGTAGCGGCGCTCATGCCTGTCTCGTAAAGCTTGATCCCTGAACCACTAGCGTGAGGCGTTGTAGGTGCACCAGCGATAGAACTAGAGTAGGCTTGTTGTTGTTGTTGTTGTGATTGTGGCTGCTGCTGCTGCTGTTGTTGTGAGTTCAGGAGTTCCACGCCCAAAAGGGTGACGCGCCGACCTTCGACAGCCGTGGGGCCAACGGACAGCACCAACACATGCTTAATGCCATCAATAAAGACACCTGGACGCACGCGGACCAGGCCGACAGCTAAGATCAAGTCATCGCTTGGCAGCTCATGGTACTCAAACGCGCTTTGGCCATTGGCATAATCCCACAAATACAGACGATTTTCCACCGTAATGCACGCGCGTGATATGTCTGGGAACAAGGCCAGCGTCGCAACCGGCGCACGACTTGTAATGGTCTCAAAAACAATGCTGGGTATGGGAAGTCGGCGTTGGACACTAAAGCCAGTCCATGCATCTTCTGGCTGTGTATGCTCTTCATACGGTGCTTCTCGTGGGGCTGTCATGCCTGGTCAGTTCTGTTGCCTACTTTTCCACCACATGTACATACGCAATCGTGCCTTCACATCCGGCAGTGTCAATGCGCCGGGCTGGCACCACTTTTCAATAAACTTTTGTGCATCGCTCAGCCGCTGCTGCTGTCTTGCAGCCGCTTCACTCATCGCCGCCACTCGGTCGCTTTGAAACCGAGGAGGAGGTGGAAGATGTACAATTCGTCGTCTCTTGGCGCTGCTGCTGCTGCCGTCGCCGTCGCCGTCGCCGTTGTTGCCGCCGCCGCCTCTGCCCACGCGTCCCAGCCAATGTCTGGCTGGTCACGTGAATTTCATCCACCGTTAGCGTCGTGGGTCCGTCATCCATCCAGTTCGTTGGCTGCCTGCTTTCTCTGCATGGCGCATGCAGCCTTGCCCCCGCCGGACCCCCTCCACTTGGTCCCTTTTTTTTTCCTGCAGGGGAAAGGAAGCGCCTCTCATTAGCCATTGAACGCTCACCCAGAGCTCTGGCGCGTGTTGGGGTCGTCCTTGTCGTCTGATCTACAGCATGTCTCTTTGTTTGGGTGTTTCGTTGCGCATGCGTGCGATGAGACCCGTTGCTCATTTGACACGCTGCTTCTTTGCATCCAGCAGCGTAAAAGAGACGCGGCCGTCGATCCAGGCCATTGCTGAGCTGCGAAAGGCTCTGCCCGGCACGTCGATGCTCAAGGCGCGCGAGGCGCTTACGGCATCCCGCTCGCCTGATGCCCCCGACACCGACAATGTCGAGGCTGCAATTGCATGGCTTGAACAGACTCGTGCGTCTGATGGGGCAAAGCGCGAGGCCAAAGTGGCGTCGCGTGTCACCGCCGAGGGAACGATTGGGCTATGCACACTCTCAGACGGCATTAGCAGCCCAGGAGCGCGCGCAGCGATGGTTGAGCTGAACTGCGAAACAGACTTTGTTGCACGAAACGACATCTTCGGCGCTCTGGCTCGTGACATTGCGCACACAGCTGCCTGGTTCCCCATCGTCGCTGCGTCTGAGACGTCTTCTGTGCTGTCTGACGTTGATGTGGCCGCATTCCTTGAGTGTCCCATCATTCCGTTCGAGGCTTCTGAGGAGAACAAGCATGACGTCGTATCTGTGCGTGCGGCAATCACGTCTGTCGTTGCGCGTCTTGGTGAGAAAGTGGCTCTTGGCCGCGTCGCGTCCCTGGCACCTACCAGCGGCGGGAGCCATGGAAGTGCTCTTGTATGTGGTTCATTCGCGCACGGTACTGCATCTGCGCCTCCCGCACCTCAAACTCCCGTGGCCGCTACCTTCGCCAGTGGACGTGTGGCGAGTTTGTTGGCGGTACAGGTGCATGGGCCACTGTCTCAGCGTATCATGTCGCGCACGGCGACCACTCAGCACAACGATCATGACCACGACCGCAACGGCGATGACCAACGCAAGCGGCAGCTCCGTGCGCTCGCTCGCTCGCTAGCTCGGCAAGCTGCTGGCTTCCCGACCACGTCGGTTGACGCTCCCTCCGCGACGGCAGCGGTTGCGAGCGACGCTAGCTCAGAGACAAGCGGCGCACTCCTGACGCAACCGTTTGTTATGTTACTTCCTGCGGCTGGCCTAGATCCTAGTGTAAATGAACAAAAAAGCGTGCGTGACGCACTCGAACTATGGTCCAACACATACGCAGGCCAAGCTGACGGCATCCGTGTTGCAGCGCTGCGTCGTTGGGAAGTGGGTGAGACGGCTGCGCGACCATCAGATGAGACTTCCTTTGCAGACCAAGTCAAAGAAGCAGCTGGTCTGGCTTAACAGTTGCAGCCAGAAGCGCGTGAATTCGATGCATCAATCCGTATAGGGTCTGGATAGTCTGCATACAGTTCCGCCTCTGCTTCCTGTTGAAGTGCGTTTTTCGCAATGGTCTGAAACGCCTGCTCCACGTTGATCGCCTCCTTGGCCGATGTCTCAAAGTACGGGATATTGCCCTTGCTTTGGCACCAAGTCATCGCGCGCTTCTGCGAGACGGCACGCTTACTTTCTTCCACATCAATCTTGTTGCCTAGAACAACGAAGGGGAAGTTGTCGGGGTCGTGCGGATTCGCCTGAATAAGGAATTCATCGCGCCAGCTATCCAGTGTCTCGAAGCTCTTCGGGTTGTTTACATCGTACACGAGCACACAGCAGTCTGCACCACGGTAAAATGCCACTCCCAGAGATTGGAAGCGCTCTTGCCCAGCGGTATCCCAGAGCTGCATCGTTACGACGCGGCCATCCACGACGACTTCTCGTGTCAGGAAATCAGCTCCGATCGTTGCCTTGTAAGCAGCCGAAAAGCGCTTGTTGACATCTTTTCCTTGTTAGCACATGCGCATTTCAGTCTGGAGACGACGCTATGCGCCAGCAGCATCGCACGTACATTGATTCATCAGCGATGTTTTGCCCACACTATATGAGCACCCTGTGTTAGTTATCTCGTGCACATTCACGCTTTGCTGCTCCCGAAGATGTGGAAAACGCACCCCGAGTCGCCAAGGATCTCTTGTTAGTCAGTGTAAGCTAGATACGTACAATGACCTAAACGCAGAATCCAAAGAATAAACATCCGACAATGGTGTAAGCACTAGAGTGCCATGCATGGACACAGTCGGCACGTACCTTGAGGAGAACCTTTTTCCTAGTCGCCATGGTTGTCTGTGCACCGACCCAAATCAGGAAATAGCGGTATTGGGTTTCGTCCGCTCATCACCCATCGCGTGCGCGAGAAAATATTTACACACATACCTCGACATGTAGTGCACCTCCACATCCCTGAGCTGAACAAATGACCGATGCCTCCTTACTTTACGTAGTTTTACTGGGCGTGTATACAGGTCATCAAAGTGGCATGGTTACGATGCTGCTGCTGCTGCTGCTCTTTGTTGAATCTATTCACGAGATGACACATACTCGTGAACGTTTCAATTTTTTTTTTTGTTTCTGCAGACATTCTCATGGGATGCGCAAGACAGAAGGTGACGATGCGTATAGCCACAGAGCGTCGTGGGGACGCTGCGTCACGTTTTTTTCCCTCATACCTCGGGATGGATCAGCGCTATAGATAGATACATGGATACTAATATGTCCTACAAACACACACACACACACACACATGCAGATATCTATGGTTATACGTGCCCTAAGCAACAAGGTTGATATCTTGTAAAGGGCGACAAGCACACACAATCATCCTGCTTGGCGTTGGAGAGGGATTTGCATGCACAATGTCTAAGCATGTAACTCAACAGATAGGTGTGGGAGTTGGATGGGACATTACACAAACCCCAAGTGTGTGTGCTCAAGACAAAAATGACATGGGTCTGGCCACAATGTGGAGACTGGGTTGAGATTTGTGTGAATGTACGTGTATGCGTGTGGGCGAAGAAACAGCGAGCGCCACAAAAAAAAATTGGAAGTACCACATCATCGCAAAAGGGCTCCCTCTGTACGCCACCGGTCATCGAGGGCCGTTTGCGTCCGTGGAAACAAACCATGAAACCGTTGAACGCGGAGGGGCAGTCGGCGGATGGGTTTCCATCTGTACGTCCTCCCAAAAGCCTCTCCAATCCATCGAGAAGGAAGATTCTCATGATGGGCGCTCGTCGCGCGGGCAAAACAAGCATTTGCAAAGTCATCTACGAGTCGTTTCAACCTAGTGATACCCTATTTTTAACGCCAACGATGCGCACCCAAATCATCGATATTGATGCTTTCTATCCACTTGAACTATGGGACGTACCAGGAAGTATGCTGATGAAAGCCGGTTGGACGGGCGGACTACGGGCGCCGGTATCGTCAGCATCTGCAGCGCCTTCAACGGCCAAAAACTCCGGGACAACGGCATCAGCGCCCAGCGATTCAACAAGCACGTCTGTACCCAATCTGGAATTGGACGTACCATGGGCTAGTGTGAGTGCCCTGATTTTTGTGATCGACGCGCAAGATGACTACTTCGATGCTCTTGTGCGGTTGAATGCTCTTATCATAACGGGATTTCTCAAGAACCGCTTGATTCAAGTGCATGTATTTATTAACAAAGTCGATGGGTTGAGCGATGACTACAAATACGATACGCAGCGCGATATTGAGCAGCGTGTGTATGAAGGTCTGATTGATTCGTCGCATGAACTGCAGGACATTCTTGATGACTCGACGCGACTTGATCAGCTCGTGAGCCTGCGGTTCCATTTGACATCTGTGTTTGACTCAAGTGTCTTTGTCGCCTTCTCTCGCATTCAGCAACAACTTATGCAGGGTCCCTCGCCTACAGAAAAGCTATGCCATTCACCAGCATTTGATGCGCAACCCATGGTGAGCTTGTCTGAGGCACTAGAAACTGCATGTAATCTTTTGTGTGCATCATGTTACTTTGAAAAGGTATACATATTCGATGTGCCGAGTCGCACGTTTGTCGGCTGTGACACCTCGCCATTTGATGCCCCTTTATTTGATACCTTGTTCCGATACATTCAGTTTTTGCGCCAATTCTCTGACCTATATGCCAATATTCCTGACGCCGATCATTCCGAGCCGTCGGTACGCACGCGAGATTGGTCCACGAGTGTAATGCGCCTCGGCTTCGACACCAGCGTTGCTTTTTGGCAGCTAAATCAGTACGTATGACAATGTTTGATGGTTTGCTCACGCGCGCAGCCATTTGGCACTCTTGGCTGTGGTCAATTCCAACATACAACAATGCAACACGAGTGTACTCGACTACAATGTGGGCCTCTTTCGTTCGTCCATTGTCCAACTAGCTCGCTTAGCATCATCCTAGTTACTGTTCCGTGATAGAGATATACGAGATTACTATGGTACGAATCTTGCGAATACGACCGGACGTGGCGACGCAGCCTTGTGTCTGTGAGATTCGGCGCTGGGTCAGGCCCTTGAAAAAGGGATCATGGCATTTACTCGCCCCGTACGCACACTTTGGTGTGCGCCGATTCAATCACGTGTCGATCGGGACTGGGGGTGGATCGAGGCGTCGCGTGGCTCGTCGTACTTGGGACGTCTCGACAGACGCGTGTGTGCCTCGAGTGAGTGAGTGAGTGTGTGTGCGAGCATCACACGAGCCCTGTCATTTTGGTAGCTGGCCTCTAAGAATCAATTGGATTTGATGAGCTCCTCAGACGCAGCCGTTGAGACTCCGACGGTACCAGCGTCAGCACCAGGGACTGCATCGACTGATGTAGATCCATTCCCCGCGCGTCCTACGCGCTACTGTGAAGTGTGCACGTTCCCATACGAATACTGTGAATATGGTTCGTCGTTGTCCAAGTGCAAGGCCAATTTGGAGGCGAGGGATCCAACACTTTATGCGCAACTATACTCGGATGCAGCGCTAGAAGACAAGCTCAAGTCACTCACGACTGAGCAGGCTGAATCGCTTGAGCGTGACAGTGCGAAGAAGGAACGCAAAGCACAAGCCAAAGCTGAGAAGGAGCGTGCTCAGCTCGCAGCTTCCAAGGTCATTCTCTCACGTGTATCTCGAACGAAGCGCAAAGTTATTACGTGTGTGCATGGCCTGCATCAGTTTTCGCCGCCTCTTCCTGCACTGAAGGTCATTGCTAAAGGGTACGTATGCGCGACTTGGGCGTAGCAAGCATAGAACTGGTTGAAGCGGGGCTCTCCCTCATTCTATGCGTTTGCTTCTGGCACTTGTTCTGTTGGTTTCTGCTGACTCACACATCGCAGCCTAAGTTCAAGTTTCGCGACAGGTGCTTCTGTGACACAAAGTGTCCACAATCCCGGCATTGACGAGATTCATATCCAGGGCGACGTCGTGGATGATCTACGTACCATGCTGATTGAGCGCAAAAAACCTTTTGATCAAATGCCGAGTGAAGCGGATGGCGGGCTCCATGAGAAAAATATCGTGTTTGATGAAAAGGCCAAGTAGTTGCAATTCAACGATAGTGCAAGAGAGACCGTTGTTTGTTTGTTTGCTTGTTTGTTTTGATCTCTTTTGTCATCTATGTCCAGTGCAAGACGACTATGTCCCATCAGTCGATGCTACACGTAGATCCTCTTGCTCATCGAGGAACAACGCCTCTGTCCATGCTTCAGCGTATCTTTCTGCTAGTGGGCGCCATGCTGGTGCTGCATGCTGTCGGTGGTGTCGAATATTGGGCGCTGCACCCGCCCGCCATAATGAATCCTCTAGATCAGCTGGCGGCGGGAACTTGAAATTCGACGTAATGAGGCGGACCCGAGCACCACCGTACATGGATGCCATGCAATAGTAGCCAAGCATGCCATCGTCCATAGTATTTTGTCGGCTTTTGATGACGGTGCTTGCGCTTGTGTTGGGCGTGATCCCTTGGTTCTCTTTACGTTTCTTGTTATGTGCACGAGATGCGAGGGGCCGGAAATCATACAAATCGACGAACGCAATTCCCTGTGGTTCGCCATTGACGACAAACCCAATGCAGCTATCTTCGAGCCGTGGAATCGCCGCAGCAGCCGAACCTGGACTGCCTGCTTGTGCCGCAGCTCCTCCTCGTGCTGAGGCACCTGCCGAATTCGGTCCGGCACCTGTGGGTCCGCCTGCTCCGACAGTAGTGGTGACACCAGCTCGTGCACGCGGCTCACTTGTCCATACGGCACCCGTGCGCCGCTGCTCGTCCATCAGAGCTTCCATTTCACGTGTCGGTGCATATTCCAGGCTCTCAAAATACAACTGACCTTTGTAGCGGATGGGAATGCGTTTCTGTGCTATACCATGCTCCGTTCCACGAGGCAACGGCGCATCTCTGTCGGGCAAGCGAATGTACATGCCGACCACATCCCCTGGGCCGAATGCACGTCCGAATGAAACAAGGCGTGACTGTGTCACACAAGCGCCATTTTGATCGCGAAAACCGTAGCTGTACGCGTCGCAGCCAACAGGTGCATTGAGCGACGCCTCACGACGTGCCCAGCCTACACGGACATGCGCACCATCTCGCATAGGAGTCGCAGGCTCACTTGATGCATCCGGAGAGAGCACCTCGACTTCGACGTACCACGCGCCGTGCCGCACGCCGACATTCGTACGTGCACTCCGGTATCCTTTGTCCGTGCCGACGATCGATGCGTCGTGACTAATGCGTGTAAACGCACTGCGGTCCTGCCATGACCAGTGCACACACGCAGGTGCCATGTCTATTGCTCGGTAGACAGTGCGTGGGAGGCGATGTGCAGCTGGACCAGCCGCTACATATCGCCATCCATTTTTGTTCATCGGTACATTCGGTACAGTGCCAAGGGCGCCAACGCAAGAAGCATATGGTATCCACGTGGGCGCAGGTGCTGTATCTTGCGCATCATCCTCGTGGGGCTGCGGCCCACGAAATCCCACAGGTACGCGGAGTGACGGCTGCTCCGCCGCAGGAGCTGCCGGCGCCTCTGGCGACAACGGCATCGGCGAGTCTCGTAGTGCCCATGGGTCCCGCAGCTTGGTTGAAGCATACTTGGAGTCGGGGGACTCGGAAGTCGTGACTATGTGGCTCGCTTCCGCATTGCTTTGTTGATCGTGGATCACAGCTAATCGGGGATCTGTCCGTGCATCCGGTGTTTCATCTAGCACATGGCCGTGTGCGTCGCCTGTGTTCCGCGATTCCATCCGTGCATGCCAATTCTCGTGACTCGTGATGCGGAATATGAGTCACGAGAAAGTCGGGATGACGCTGCGCTGGTCTATAGGCGGTGTGCCGAAGAGAAGGGGGCGACGACGAGTCTTGGGCGCCAGCTGTGGTCCCAGGGAAGTCTGGTCGCGTTCCTTCCTGCTTCGCTACGCGCGTCTATAGACGAGAGTATTCTCCACATGTGACGACATCTCCTCCACCCGCACACATGCCCCCATGCAGGGACGCGCGATTTGGGCAGAAGGGCCCATCCATCCATTTGATTTGCCATCAAGTTCGCTAGAAAGAGGGGGCCAGGCGCTCAAGTCAGGCGCTAGCAAGACACACGCATACATGGACGAAGAGGTAGGAACTTCTACTGCCGAAGCTTGGACATGGATCGTTCCGTCGCTGTCGTTCATCCAGGGCTTTATGGCCGGGCAAGCCGTGCTTCTTATGTTGTTTCTGGGTTTGTTTCGGTACTTCTTCATGACATCGTCACCGGGCACACGTGCTCAGCAGCAAGCAGACCTGCTCCAGCGCGTGCATGCTGTACGTACATCCATGGACATGCGCAGTCATGTGCCTCCCTATGCGCGTGTGCCGTATGAGCAGGGCGTCCAGGCATGTGTGCAGGATCTACTTTCACAAGTGCGGTACGATCCATCTGAGCACGCGCCCGAATCTCTCGACTGGCTCAACGTTCTTGTAGCGCAGCTCCTCATGAGCTACCGCATGAGCATCCTCAATGCAGGCATGTGCGCTGGGAGGAACGAGGACATGGATGAACCAGCCCTCCCGTCCACGGCCAATGCAGAAAAGACTGCCGCGAAGCTAGCCTTGGAACGTGTGCTGAACGAAGCTATGCAGGGACGCGCGACGAAGCATTTTCTCGATAGGCTGGTCGTGACTGACATCGACATGGGATGCCGCTATCCGACATTCTCACACGCTCGTGTGCGTCCCGCACTGCATGCAAAAAGCACACTTGTGGAAATTGACTTTGAGTACATGGATGCTCTCACACTCGGCATTGATACGCGCCTGTGGCTTCACTTTCCGCAGTGGCGCTTTGGCTCTCTTGCAGCAAATTTGTGCATGCGTGTTGAGCGGTTCGCCGGCACGCTCGTGCTCGAGATCGGAACGCTCCCTGAACCTACACCGGTCCAGGCACGAGTGTGTTTGCATCCGAATTTTGTGCTAGACGCCCATCTGTCGACGATTCTGGGCTCGAAAAGCAAGCTGCAGGACGTGCCAAAGATCGAGGAACTGTTTTTGGCTCGTCTCCGCTCGTGGCTTGAGCACAACGTTGTGTGGCCACATTTCTGGCACATACCCCTACCGGGCATCGGCACGAGTCCGGCTGATCCTCTAGCCTGAATGTGGGACCCATCCAGCACGAGCGTATAGAAGCGAGTGCATATGTATGTATAGCTACAGCGATTCTAGGACCTTGGATGCGAGCGCCCGCAGTACATTGGCGCGTGCACTCAGAGGCAAAGAAAGAAAGACTTCACTCACTGCGCGGCCTTTTGCATCACGGACAGCACCCAAGCTATGGCCCACCACTGCTCCCCCAATCGCGCCTGGTATGTTTCCGATAATGTACCCAAGTGCCGCTCCTGACACTGTGCCGGTTGTTCGCCATACAGGCACTAGTGTTTCGTTAGTACATGGTTGATCGCATGGTCATGCAGAATAACACATACGTTGTCGCTCGATCTCGGGACGCAACAAGTCTGCCCATACATTGGCAAACTGTGTCTGTGCATTAGGCTGAGGCGTATGCTCGAAGGAAAAATCAGCATGCGCGCTCGACGAAGACGATAAACGTGTTGCATCGTACTCGGCACGCCGTTTCGTGTCGGAGAGAATGTAATCTTTCGCGTTGGTCCTCATTCATTTTGTACGTACAAGCGTCTGCGACACTCTGAAATGTTTGCGTATAGTGTCGCTTTTCTTCATCACTCGCATGTGGAAACCTGTCGGGATGGCATTTCAGCGACTCGCGCTGGTACGCTTTTTTGATGTCCTCTTGCGTTGCTTTCGCGTCTACATGGAGGATCTAGACATGCGTATACACACACAGCTTGTCAGCACGCTTGCCAAGCAATTTTGACAGAGGAAGAGAATATATATATATATATAGGCACATCGACACGTACCGCATAGTAGTCGGGAATGCCGTGATTCATGGAGTAAGAATATCTGATCGCTCAATCCCAAAGCCTTCAGACGATATTCCCATGTGTCAAGCGAGTGAATCGAGCGAATCAATTGTCACCTACGCACACAGACTGGTTTGTTTTCTCCACGTCAAAATCAAGTGGGGTGGGTTGCGGAGGTGAGTCAGGCCCCATTTTTGAACGTCGCACGCACCCACAACCTTATCGGGGTAGACGTTTTCCTTCCATCGCTCGTGGTCATTTTGGTTTTGAAAACCATGCCGAAAGACGCGGCTCCTGATGTTATGCCTGATTTGCGCATGCGCAATCTATTTGATACAAGCGGCAAGGTTCGTCAATGGGACTCGAAGTACTCACGGGCAACTACAGATTGCGCTAGTGACTGGCGGCGCCTCTGGTTTGGGCAAAAGTATGTTATAAACTTGCGGAACACATACATGCATGCACATATGGAATCAATGCTGACTATCAAGTGATGGCATCTACCCTAGTACAGAATGGTGCGCGAGGTAAGAAGTGGTCGATGGTGGTGACTGTGTCGCTGACGCCGGCGAAAAGTTTACATAGCATCGCGCAAAATGAACGAGCTCAAGGAGGCCGCTCAACAAATGAACCAAGTTGCGCCAAGCCAAGGCACCTGGCCACCTGGTACAGCATGCATTCCCATCCAGGCTGACTTGGCCTCGAAGGCTGGGTGTGATGCCCTTGCATCCGAGCTGATGAAGCGCGAGTCAGAGCTCGACATTCTCGTGAACAACTCGGGCCTTACATGGGGAGGACCGCGCGATGACTTTCCAGAAGACAAGGGTTGGGACAAAGTGTTTCACTTGAATGTAAAGAGCCAGTTTTACTTGACCGTGGCGTTAATTCCCCTGCTCGAGAAAAACAAAACCAACACGCACCATGCCTCTGTCATTAATGTGGCATCCGTTGCTGCTTTCATGCCCCAAGCTGGAGGACCCCTCGCTGCTCCTGGCACAGGAACCTACAGCTACCAGCCGTCGAAAGCAGCGTCTGTTCATCTCACTCGCACCATGGCTGTCGACCTTGCGGAGAAAAACATCCTGGTGAATGCGGTGTGTCCTGGGGTATTTCCCAGTCGCATGACGGCCTGGAGTTTGGGCGAATATAAGCAGGTGTTGGAGGATGCACAGCCAACAGGCAGACTTGGTACGCCGGAGGACATCGGCGGACTGTTGCTCTTCCTCGTGAGCCGGGCTGGTAGTCATGTAACGGGTGCTGCGATTCCCCTTGACGGCGGCCAGGTGGTTCAGTTTTACCCCAAGCTGTAGAGAATGCGGATCTTTCGTATTTGTATGAAAAGAGCCTCTGTACATCTCTGAGATGACTTTGACCTACTTAGTCTTGCACGTAGCTGCACAGATGTCATTAGAGCATGCACATACGGATAAACAAACTTACCGACGGCGTAGTGCGCGATATTTCTTCAGCATGTACAAGGCTGTGGGTTGTGTGTAAGACTCGAAGCACTTGCTGCGTGTAGTAGGATACATACTTTCTGTCTCTGGAGAATGCGCATGAGCATCATATGCCTGTCATTGATCCCAGGATAGGCACGTACCTTTCTTTACAAATTCAGCCAGTCCATGGAGCTTTTGGATCTGTTCCGGGTCAGTGAGGTTCGCATTCTTCCGGAAAGCGGAGCGCAACTTTGGGATGAAATGGTAGTTGGGATCGGGATAATCGCGTCCAAGACGATGAAGCTGACGTCGTTAATCATTTCAATACATACTTCCTTGAATAGAGCAATGGACCGCAAGCGTAGTGGATTTCCCCGAGGAAGCATCGCGCAGATGTGAAACTCTGTATCGCGCGTTTGGACGTCTCTTCACACAGCAAGCCCCGCTTTGCTCAATGGCAAGACGAGTGGGTGGAATGGGCCGTCGCTACCGACTTGCACGCGACGTGAGAGCAACACTGGCTCATTCACGCCAGGCAATGGTGCTTACGTCATGCTCTGCGCCGATCCCTCTCGCGTCAAGCACAGGCGAAGGAAAACTGGGCCAGTTGGCGACGTTCGTAGTGGAGGGACTAGGATGGCACGCAGAGCAGGCAGTCCGAGGCACAGCGTCAGAGACCCCAACTATTGGCAATAGCTGCAGCGCGTCCTTCAACAAGATCGCCGCGATCTTAATTGCACTGTGCACAGCGAGCCACGCACGCGCGGATCAGCTTTGATCAGCCTTCTTTCCCGCTTGCGAGCTTTGTGTCTTGCGAGGTGACTAGAGGAGATGTCGAAGTCTATGGACGATGATGCTGCAGCAAGCACAATGACGCCGCCCCTTTCTGCGCCGTCGAAGCAAATTCCATTGGATGATATCTCGACGTCTGAGTCGGAGCCGGAAATCGAGGATGAGGCAGACGAAAAGCCGTCGGCACGCTCACCAGCTGGCTCACCGGAGCCTGCGCCTGAAGTCCGATGCATGTGGGAGGACTGTGGCGAGACATTCAATGATCTTCAGCCATTCATTGCGCATCTTCATTCATGTACGTGTTCATGCCTTTTTTCTTCTCCATCTGGGTCGTCATGGGCCGGTGCAGTCTTTTTCTGATCGTGTGACTTACATCAACAGTTCATATTGGAATCCACAAATCGCGCTATGCGTGTGAGTGGACAGGCTGTCCTCGAAAAGGCAAGAGCCAGACATCTCGTTTTGCTTTACTGAGCCACTTGCGCAGTCATACGGGTGAAAAGCCTTTTACGTGTCCACGGCCCGAGTGTGACAAGTCCTTCACTCGATCTGACGCGCTCGCGAAACATATGCGTGTGCAGCACAACATGCCCCCAGCCGGACAACCACGCGCCGGTACGAATCCCGCTTCCATCATGAGCGATGCCGATGAATCTCGTGATGGAATGCATGAAGATATGCTTGACATCGTCGAGAATGAGCGTCGTGCGAATGAGCTAGAGACATCGTATGTGCTACTCGCTCAGCGTGCCGCGGAGAATGGCCGCTTCGTGTTGCCTGCACAGGAGGCGAGTGACTTCGAGAAAGTAATGGCTTTTCTACACAACGAGGGCTTAGTACTTGCGCCGTCTGACTCTGAAACAGACGGTGCAGAGCCACTAGCGTCTTCTGCGCGCCACACACCGCCAAAGCCGTACCTTGTGGCGAAGGCCAAGCTCAGGTACAATATGCAGAGACGCGATGAGTGGCTTCAGCTTGTCCAGAAACTACAAGATGAAGAGTCTGAGCTTTTGAAAGACTGTCGCGATACACTTGATACTTTGCTACGGCATTCTTACGGGTACGTTTTTTTTTTCTTCTTCTTTCTTTTTCCAATGCATTGACATATTGCCAGCGATAATGTTGACCGTGTATTTAATCCCCCAAAGAAAGAGGAATCCATGTCATAGGTGAAACATTTGGCTCTTAGTAGCCCATGTTTCAGTATGTTTGGCCCTGTCACTTCTGTCGTCATGCTTCTTGGGTCACTCACTCACACATCCCATCCCTGTCCTTTTTCTCTTCTCTTTCCTTTCTCAGTGTCACTCGCATCCGTTCCATTTTCCTTTCCTGTCTTGTATTCATGACATGATTGCTTATCATCGTCTATCTTACACGACCATCTCACATAAATAGGCATGGCTCATACCTAATGCTATGTATATCAGGCTATGCCAATCCATCCAATATGTCGTTGTGCAAGTGCCAGCACAATATCCTGTTCAATTTCCCGCTCGCTTCCTGGTGGCAGGCGGATCCATGTGTGTTCAAAGGGCTGCGTCGTATCAGTTGTCCTAGTTCTCATACGTGCAGTCTGTTCAACAAGGACCACTTCCCACTTGCGCCTGTGTAGATGGTTGCCAATAACGAGCTGATGCCCATAATTCCGCAACGAGCGCTCTGATTTGGGAACGAGCAAGTTATCATCTGTTTCTAGCTTGAAACTCACAATATAAGCTTCAGGAAGCCACTCTTGTACGAGGACACCCAGCACCTTGGGCACCTGCTCCAACTCGATCGTTAATGCATGGTCAGATGACTGGATTTTGTGCTCAGAAATACGGTCTTCTGGCATAAAAAAATCGCTGACAGCTGCTGCAAGATACAGCATCGCTTGGCGGCCTATTGAAGCCATGGCCAGACTAATATTCCGCAGCAAAAACAAGTACTCAATCACAGTCACGAACGGTACAGTCAACAGAAGTCCGTGCTTTTTGGCATCATGATACGCGTGCAAAATGGGAAGAAGTCGGCCAACCTGGTCCTCACATACGCGCACGGAGCCACCATTCGCTCCTGGCTCTTCCAGCAAGTCAAAGAGTGGGTTCGTCGTGTGACTGTACGATCGAGTAAAGGGAAATTGACTGTGTTGCCGCGACATGAAAATGACCGCATACCCATGCTTGAGAAAGTATTCTGCTGATGCTGCACCGCGTGTTCCTGCCGAAAAATTGTCGAGAAACCGTACGACATTTTTTTCCAATGGTACTGTTGTTCCGCCGCTGGTCACCAGCACGACCTTGCGTCCATTCGCTCCATGCCTATGAAGAAAGGCTTCCACTTGCCGTGTCCTTTCGTAAAGGCCTTCAGGCTCAGGAAATCCCGCGAAGAAGCTCTGGGGCGTCCAAGCCCTGCTCATGACACACTCGTTACGGTGTGTGGCTCAAGCGCTGAAGTAGCACGTGTGGCGTTCGCCCTGCACTTCCTGCTGCCTGCTACGCGACGAGCACTTACGCTAAGGATGCAACCTCTCGCATATCATCACGTGACCCTACCGACGTATCGCGCTCATCCTCCATCCTCTATTGGCACTATCGTTGCTGTAGTTGTTGTCGGGCGTGCGACCGTGCGTTGTGCATATAGATTGTCGTGTGCACTTGCGAGAGATTATCTCCATCAGCTGTTTAGCTCGCGTGAAGCCGTGACTCCGTGCGTATAGATGAGCTCCAGCGACGTACGCGACATTTTGTCGCTGCCGAATCGTGCTACCACAGCCGAGAGTGGACAACATCGCGCACCTGCGCGAGCACCACCGACACTTCCTGGGGACACAAGACAGAAGCAGAGGCCTGAAGGCATGTCGCGTGAACTATATGCCCTGCTAGGTCCCAATGCACCCAGTCTCGTCATGTCTAGTGCTGCAGGAGGGCCAGATGGATTGGCTTCCAGCGGAGGTGCACAACCGACATTCCAGCCCAAGTTCCAGCGAAAGGCCAACTCAGGCGTTGTTCGCAGGTGGGCATGGACTCCGTTCCGGAATCCTGCACGCGAGGACACGCCATCGGACACGGATTCTGCAGCCTCAGAAGCTCTGCTAGGACAGGGCTTGCCGACACGACGGGGTCTGGTGCTTCATCACTGGAAACCTGTCTTATCATCGACATCGTCTTTATCGAAACAGAGTGGTGCTGATGACGACGACAAGGAGATGGGCGATGAAGTCGCCCTCGATGAAGCTTGGGCCCCATTCAATACGAGTTCTCAAGTGTTCCATTATACCACAGAAGAGTATACCCAATACCTGACCGACAGTGACTGGACAAGAGATGAGACGGACTATTTGATTGATATGTGCGAAATGTACGACTTGCGTTTCATTGTCATTGCTGATCGATACGAATGGCCCGGATCGCATCGTACCATTGAGGATTTAAAGGCCCGTTACTATACAATCTGTCGTCGACTGTTGCGAGAACGAATCAGTAATGAGAATGTCGAGACGAGACACACACAGCTGCAGACATTCGCCTATGACCGGCAGCAGGAAATGGAGCGGAAGAATGCTGTACAGAAATTGTTTTCTCGCACACCCGAGCAGCTGGCCGAGGAGGAGGCGCTCTATGTGGAAGCACGGCGTCTTGAACAAAATGAGACAAAGTTTGCTCGGGAACGGGCTGATCTTCTCCGCTTGCTCGGCGGTTTCGATGGTGTTCCGTCATACTCCGCTGCAACGGTTGCTGCTGTGGGTGCTGGTCTTGTATGGCCAGGATCGAGTCACCATGTGGACCAAACTTTCGATGACAAAAAACACAAGCGCCGCCGAACCGATGTGGCGTCTCCACCAGCAAAGTCCAAGAGTGATGCAAAACAGCAACTTTTCGATGCACAGCATTTCATCACGCGCTTCTCGACGACGGGTCCGCATGTGCTTCGCACGCCATACCCCAATTTGATCGGCACACCTTCTGCACTGCCACCTGTGGCATCCGCGACTAGTGGCTCCTCGACCAAGTCTGAGAACGCTGCACATCATGGAGCCTATCTTCGATCTACGCGTATGCTGACGTTCCGTCCCAACCAATATACACGTGTCATGCAGGCGCTATCTGAGCTTCATCCACCGGTCGGAGCAAGACTCGTATTTCCTACCGCCACCAATGTAGAAAAATGGGAGACGCTTTTGGGCGCCGTTGCTGGTGGCCTTGAAATTAAGAAGCAGCTCGATCGCGTCGAAGCCGAGTACCAAATAGCGCGAGCGCGGCTCGCTGCCGCTGAGCAGGCTGCAGCCGAAGCGCCGCCTCCCCGAACTGAGAGCGGGACATCGGACACGAAGGTGCACGGATCAGAAACTGAGTCGCCGGACTCGACGAGTCATTCGTCCGGTGCACAAAATAGTCAAACACGCTAACGTAAGAGCCCACATGAAACTAAGAACGTATGCCCTGGAGAACTGAGAAGCACTCGCTTACTGACGGATGAAGGCACTATTTGCAACGCGGCCAGCCAAACTGGGCCTGATGCAGTGCGCCCTTGTGGAAACCAATCTATGAGAATTGAGAGAGAGCTATACTTACTCTGCATCGATCAGCTTGTTTTTTTTTTTTTTTTTCGGGCTAGATGGCTCTGAATTGACGAGGACGGAGATGTCTCCTGCATTCCTGACGTATGGACGTGTAAGAAAAGGTGATGCATCTCTGAGTGATGCTCGTTCGTTCACAGGGCAGGACGCCTGATTCAAAGATGCTGGCACTCAATCAACATGCGGTGTACATGGGTATTGGTACGAAGAGGTGAATCGAGTGTTGTTCGGGTTCTTGGGCGCAGTAGCTGATGGATAGCGGTGTTACTGTTGCTGTATGGCCTTGACAGCACAGAGGTTTCCTGGCTATTTTCTCATGTTGGACAATGTCATTATCAGAGTTCATGATGATTTTCTGTACGAACTTGACATGCTCAACCCAAAGAACAAGAGTGAACATTTTTGTGATTAGATTGATGGGTCGAAGTCTTTTTATTTCAGCGCTTTTTTTTTTGGGGGGGGGGGGGTATGG